>ERZ1066120.547-NODE-547-length-33611-cov-14.653445_pt1 | contig 33611 bp, 30 predicted proteins | sample MGYA00382767_ERZ1066120 | MGnify/ENA primary metagenome ERZ1066120 (study PRJEB33369, sample SAMEA5778350) | biofilm metagenome | biome: Industrial cooling water; feature: Water cooling tower basin; material: Biofilm | place: United Arab Emirates | collected...
CAGTGATGCGTGGTGCGTGTCTTAATTTTGAATTTTGAATTTTGAATTTTGAATTGCTCCCCCTGCTCTCTTCACTGCCTTGTCTCCTGAATGTGCCAATAATTACAACCATCTAACTACCTTCTTGCTAAGCTCTGGTGCAAAGTCACTCTGGGGAATTAATTCATCTACTAGACGTCAACATAGATGTCAAACAAGATAGATGTCAAACTAGAGGATTTTGCCTTAACATATAGTCAAACGTTAAAAATGTTAACAAGCTCTTGCTTTCTGGAACCATCCCAAGTAATGGACTAAGATGCGCAAGATGAATACATAGTATGTGAGGACTTGCTAACCGTGACATCACAATTAAGACTGGCTCAAGTTGATGAGGCATCGGCATCTCAGAAAGTTGCTGAGTTCTTTCGCAAGTCGGCGGGTGAATGGCGATCGCAACGGCGATACTATACTTTACCTGATGGCGAAACCAAGGAAATGGTCAGTTATATTACCATTAGGTTTCTAGAGCCAGGATGCGATGAGTTAAGAAAGTTAGCTGAATTACATCAACTAAGCGATCCAGCTATTTTGACTTGTGGTGCGGAAGTAAGTTGGGAAAGTCGGGATTCGGTGTCGCAGAAGAAGCAATCAAAAGGTGCGACGATGTTTGGGGTTGCAGGCTCTACTTTGTATCGCGATCGCGGTTTTGCGACTACTAAACCCGTGACAGCTGAATATTACTTTTTAGAACCGGAAACTATGTGCCTGCGGACTGAGTATAACGGCTCGGTGTTCGAGGAACAGTTAAAACTCATTGGTGATAAGTATCGCACGCGCCAAACGATTATTTCCCGTGCAGGGGAACAACAGATGATCGGTCAATATTTGGAAAAACGGGTAGAATAACGTCTTTACAACAGAATCTTAAGTAGGGGCACACGGCTGTGGGTCCCTACACGCATGTGATGCACTGTCACGATCGCATCGACAATAAATTAAATTTAGAGAGCCGAATCTCAATAATAATTCATTATTATCGGAGATTTATTCAAATTTCGTTACATTTTGGCATTACAATTATGTTCGCTGTTTAAAACTAAAAAATTCTGTGCCATTCGAGCTTGTTAGTAGTGTAGAAAATCTGGTAAGTAAGGAAACTAGCCAAGATCGGGCAAGCCTTCCCTTCACGCTGGCAGAATTGAAAGCTGCAATCCCCGCATACTGCTTTCAACCATCTACTTGGCGATCGCTTGCCTACTTCTTTTTAGATATAGGTATTATCGGCCTTCTCTACATAGTGGCTGCTGCGATCGATTCCTGGTGGTTCTTTCCCATTTTCTGGTTGATGCAGGGAACCATGTTTTGGGCTTTATTTGTTGTCGGGCATGATTGCGGGCATCGCTCGTTTTCTAAGTACAAGTGGTTGAATAACTTAGTCGGGCATTTGGCACATACGCCAATTCTCGTCCCTTTCCACGGTTGGCGGATCAGTCACAGAACCCATCACAACAACACTGGCAATATCGATACAGACGAAAGTTGGTATCCAGTGACGGAAACTCAATATCGACAGATGGCTTGGTATGAAAAGCTACTACGCTTTCAGCTAATTTTGTTTTTGTATCCACTCTATCTATTTAAGCGATCGCCTGGGAAGCAGGGTTCGCATTTCTTACCTAGCAGCAATCTTTTTCGTCCGTCCGAAAAATGGGATGTCATTACGAGTACGATCTGTTGCGGATTGATGGTAGCTTTCTTGGGCGGACTGACTTACCTGTATGGCTGGATGTTTTTGTTGAAATACTACCTAGTACCATACGTCATTTTTGTCATGTGGCTGGACTTGGTGACATTCTTGCATCACACAGAACCAGATCTCCCTTGGTATCGCGGCGAAGAATGGTACTTCTTAAGAGGTGCTTTATCGACAATCGATCGCGATTATGGCTGGATAAACCCCATTCATCATGATATTGGGATTCATGTGGCGCACCACATATTTCTGAATATGCCACACTACCACCTGCGTACTGCTACCGAAGCAATTAAACCAATATTGGGAGACTACTATCGCAAGTCTCGGGTTTCTATATTGCAGGCTTTATGGCAATCCTATAAATCCTGCTATTTCGTCTCAGATACAGGCGGAGTAGTTTATTATCAATCTCCGAAGGAATTGCAGCGCGATTAGTTGACGGTTGACGGTTAACTGTTAACCGTCAACACTCTAGTAATGATTCCCTGATTTCCGGTGATGGACGGCGGTGATACCATCGAGGTTGAGGACTTTTCCGTTATCGGCGATCGCGTAGACAATCCAGTGATCGCCAGCCTCCATCCGATTATTAACCGTACATTCGAGATATGCTAAAGCATCAGTGAGAATGGGACAGCCGTTTTCAGATGTTTCCGTAGCAACATTGGCAAATCTATCCTCGCCTGGGGCAAAGGATTTCATAAAGTGCTTGCGTAATTGTCTTCCTTCTGCCAAGACATTTAAAACCAATTTATCGCCGCTATGCAGCATTGATTCAATTGCACGGTCTTTAGCAACAGCAATCGTCAGACCAGGTGGGTTGAATGTGGCTTGAGATACCCAAGAAGCTAGCATCGCACTGGAAATTTCTTCGTGCTTTTTAGTGGTGACGACGCATAGAGAACCGACAATTCGTCCTACAGCTTGTTCTACATTGCTAGCAGGTTGACGTGCGATTCTGACTTTTTTCGCCCGTTTGACACTGTGGGCAAAATCCGTGCCTGTTTCTTCACATAATTGCAAAGTGACATCAGTAGGTTTGAATTTGACGCGGATCGGTTCAAATGCAAATCGGTAACCAGCATCTTTCAGTTTACCTTCGATCAAATCTATTGCCTCTCCACTCCAACCAAAGGAACCAAAAACTCCAGCCATTCTGTTACTGCTAGCGGTAGAGAGAATGATACCCAAAGCAGTTTGAATTGGAGTTGGTGCGTGTCCGCCCAGGGTGGGAGAACCGATGACAATCCCAGCAGCTTTTTCTACAGCTGTGCGGATCTCGTCAGGTTCGGCAAATTCGCAGTTGATCGATTCTACGGCGACTCCAGCTTTAGTAATTCCACGGGCGATCGCCTGGGCTAACGTTGCTGTACTACCATAAGCAGAGGCATAGAGTAGGGCTACAGTCAGATCTTGGGAGGTTTGCTGTTTGCTCCACTGGCGATAAGCTTGGGTTAGTTCGATCAGGCCATAGCGAACGATAGGACCGTGACCCACACCATACATTCTCACGGGCAGTTCGGAAAGTTTTTCTAGCGCTGTTTCTACCTGTCGTGCGTGGGGAGCCATGACACAATCGAAATAATAGCGCCGGTCTTCGTTAAAAATTTCCCAGCCTTCATCAAATACCTGTTCGCCGCATAGATGCGCTCCAAATAGTTTATCGGTGTAAAGTATTTCAGTTTGCGAATCGTAGGTGCAGAGGTGGTCGGGGTAACGGGGGTTGGGAGTGGGAATAAATTGTAAAAGATGCCCTCTGCCTAAATCTAGGGTTTCCTCGCCCCGCATAACCAAAATTGATAATTCTCGATCTTCTATAATGGTGCGTAAATTTTTTGCCCCAGGATTAGAACAGACAAAAGTAATTTGGGGAGCGAGTTCTAGTAAAGCTTTAAGAGTAGCGGCGCGGTTTGGGTTAACGTGTCCTAAGATGACGTAATCTAAGCTTTTGAGGTCGAAGCGTTGTTGTAAAGCATCCAGATAGATTTGAGTAAATGTTTCGCCTGGAGGATCGATTAAGGCAGTTTTATCGCCTTGGATCGCGTAAGAATTTGCCGTTGTACCTTTGGCAAGAGCATATTCAATTTCAAAGCGTAGCCGTGCCCAACTGCGCGATCGCACTATAGTTGTATCGATCCCAATGGGTAGAACTTGAACGTCGCGGGGTTTAATTTCTGACATGATTCTATGTGTTTAACTATTTCACTACAACTAAACGCAGTTGCTCCAACATTTGACCACCTACTCTAAGAACTGAATTAGCCTGTTCGTCAGATATTTCTAATCCGTGTATTGCTCTGTTACAAACTGCGTTAATTTCCTTCAGTACTCCTAACCAAGCAGCAGGTATATCCTCTCTCTCAACAAGTTCTTGTGCCAGACCTACAATACCTACCGGACGGAGAGAAATGTCTATTCTATGCTCGTAGGCAATTCGTCTGAGTTCCCTTTCTATTTCTATCCTTAATTGTGCTAAGGCTAATGAATTATCTACACCAACTAGCTGATTTAAGCTTAAATCCCAAGGTAAAGGTTGAGGAACTGAAATTTCATTTTTTTGCCGATCGCTCCTCGATTCACTCGTTGCTATTTCTACAAAACCTTTGCTAATCAGAACTTCGTCAAACAATATCTCATCTACAGGCGAACTCGTTTTTTGATTTCTTTCTATAAACCGATCGAAAGCAGATAATGCAGCAACTGTAGTCATACCTGAGATGATTATTAGCACTTGGTTTGTCCCAGATGTTGTCTCATTTTTCCCAACTACAATCAGCAGACAAGCTGTCACTGAGGCAAGAATTAATCCTGCAATTATGCTACGAAACCCTTCAGTTTGTGCGGGTTTACTAATCATCTCCTTTTCCTTTGCCTCTACCTAAAAATGCTTCTTTTACCAAGTCTGGTACAAGTTCGTAGAGAAATACTCCTATTACTAGTAGCCCTGCCTCAGTCGAGCCAATACTAAAAAATACTAAACCTATTGTAAGAGCAGCAACAGAAACACTTATTCGTCGCCATATTTGTACGTTCTGTATTAATCGCTTCTGTTTACCTTCCTTAATAATTTCATTTTGCTTGATGAGTTCTCCCCTTATTTGAGTCCAAAACAAAGCTTCTTGAGGAGAATTTGCTTTAGCTATGCGTTCTTCTACTTGTAAAAGGGCGGTAGTTTTATTAACAGGAGTGTCAGAAGCAGGTTGCAATTGAGCAGATATTTGTTCTAGCTTTCCCTCAGCCTCTGACATTCTCCTACCTTGAAATTAATACAACGGCAACCTCAATCCTAATAAGAGTTACCTAGCTTCCGGTGGTGGACGGCGGTGATAGATTCGGGTTTGGAGACGCGACCTGCATAGACGGTGCAGTAGACAATCCAGTGGTCGTTGCATTCCATGCGACTAGAAACTTCGCATTCCATATAGGCAAGGGCATCGGTCAGGATGGGAGAACCATTCGTTGCCGTTTGGGTTTTGACTCCGGCAAAGCGGTCAGCACCAGGTGGGAAGCGCTTGAGGAAGTGCTTCATCAAGACTTGGTAGTTGCCTTCTTCGAGGACGTTTAACACGAAGCGATCGCCAACTTGCATTAAAGACTCAATCGCGCGGTCTTTAGCAACAGCAATTGTAACTCCCAAAGGTTGGAAGCTCGCCTGAGCAACCCAAGATGCTAACATTGCCCCAGATAGTTCGCCTTTTTGGGTAGTGATGATGTAAAGTCCGCTGCTGATTCGTCCCAGGGCTTTTTCTAGGTCGGCGGCGAAGGCTTTTAACTGTTTAATACTGCGATCGCGCGTCAGTAATTGCCCTAAGTCTGTTCCCGATTCTTCACACTGCTTGTATGTATTCTCTGTCGGGGTATCTTGAATCCGAATGATGCCAAAGGCTGGAGTCAAGCCCAAGTCACGAAACTTATTTTGCAGCGGATAAATCGGTTCGTCATCGCCACCCCCAGATTCAAACAGACCGAAGACTTGCTTGGCTTTGACAGCTGCCAAGATGGTACTGAGGGTATCGTGGGCGGGATCGCTAAGGCTGCTGGGGGGCATCCCAACAATAATTCCAGCACTGCGACCGACAATTTCTTGCACTTCTTGCTGGTCGGCTGTCCGCATATCGATCGTTTCTACAGCAACACCCGTTTTATCTATTCCGTGGGAGATGAAAGCTGCGAGGCGATCGCTATAACCGTAATCTGGAGTGTAAAACAGGGCGACGGTGGTTTCTGTCTTAGCTTGATTTTGGCTCCACTTGCGGTAGCGTCCCGTGAGTTCCGCAACATTGTGAGAGAGTAAGGGACCGTGACCAGTACCAATAATATTGACTTTCCCTAATTCGCCCATCCGCTTCATGGCAGAGATCACGGAACGAGCGTTAGGAGCCATCAAGCACTCGTAGTAGTATTGAAAATCGGCTTCAATCGCACTTAAATCTTCATCAAACAGGCGATCGTCGCAGTAATGCAACCCAAAAGCATCGCAGGTGTAGAGAATCTGGGTGGCGCGATCGTAGGTAAACATAGTGTCGGGCCAATGCAAATTAGGCGCGCTGACAAATTCCAGTTCGTGTCCGTTGCCTAAATCGAGGCGATCGCCATTTTTGACGATTTGGCGTTGGAATGGTTGGTGTACCATGTCCTCAAGGAATTGCAAGGCAACCTTGGAACCGACAACCGTAGCATTGGGTGCGAGTTGCAGCACGTCTTTGACTAAGCCGCTATGGTCTGGCTCGGTGTGGCTGATAATGATGTAATCTAGCTGTGAAAGGTCAATTAGACCTTTGAGGGTATCTAAATACAGCTGGCGGAATTTTTCGTGGGAAGCATCAACTAAGGCAGTCCGTTCGCCCCGAATGATGAATGAGTTATACGTTGTACCGTTTTGTAAACCGTATTCAATGTCAAAGCGATCGCGATCCCAGTCGAGCGATCGAATCGCTGTAGTATTGGCAGCAATTTCACTTGTCTGGATGGTCAAACGATTCTGCTTTCTATCGGCGAGTACTACCATTAGTCCTCTCCCCTAAATTTTTAAGTATTATTTCCTTATCTTCATTCTCTCATGTCTTTCTTGTAAAGCTTTATTAAATAAATTATCAGTGGGTTAAAAAAGCTAAAAGTAAGTCGTAAGTCGTAAGTCGTAAGTCGGAATTAACTGATGACCGAGATGGAAGCTTGGTTGGGTTTGGAAATTGGCAATTCTCGGTTGCATTGGGGATGGTTTGAAGGTGAAAATCTCCAAACAACTTGGGATACTCCCCATCTCTCTAGATCGATTGAGCAACAGCTAGCTCAGTGTAAGACTTTTGCCGATCTACCCCAAGAAATTCTATCTCCTCTTCGCTCAAATACCTCTTGCCTCTCGCCTCTCGCCTCTCGCCTCTTACCCATCTACATCGCTTCTGTCGTTCCCAGCCAGACAGTGCTGTGGCAAGCATACCCAGAAGCACACGTAATTTCGCTAGATCAAATAGCCCTTTTGAGAATTTATCCCACTCTGGGGATCGATCGCGCTTTAGCTGTGTTGGGAGCTGGAGAAACTTTCGGTTTTCCCGTCTTAGTTATCGATGCAGGAACAGCATTAACTTTTACAGGTGCAGATGGCGATCGCTGTTTGGTTGGTGGGGCAATATTACCAGGATTAAGCTTACAATTGCAGTCTTTAGGACAAAAAACAGCTAATCTACCTTCGATCGCAGCTTCAGAAATTCTTTCTTTACCCGAACGCTGGGCAATGAATACTCCAGAAGCAATTCAAAGTGGAGTTATCTACACGCTGATTGCTAGCATTCGCGACTTCATCATGGCTTGGTGGAAACAATTTCCCGATAGTCAGATTTGTTTTAAAGGAGGCGATGGTAATTTGCTCTTGGAATATCTGCGATCGCTCTATCCTGAATTCACTACCAAGATCGTTTACGAACCTAATTTGACTTTCTGGGGGATGCGATCGTCTTTGCAAAATTCTCAGTCGTCATGTTTAAGCTAAGCTTAAGTTGATGCCACTATCGACATCAATTTAGCCACCAAAAGAGACATGGAAAAACAGACGGTACGTACCACCTTCACTCTACCTTCTGAACTTCTAGAAGCCGCTGATAGGATGGTCAGCGAAGGGAAAGCCAAGAATCGCAACGAGTTTGTAGCCCAAGCTTTGCGACACGAACTAGCAACACTACAACGAGCAGAGATTGATGCAGCGTTAGTCCAGATGGCACAAGATCCAGACTATCAAGCAGAGGTGTTAAGAATGGAAGCTGAGTTTGCTTCTGCTAGCTGGGAAGCTCTAAATCTAGAGGATTCTCAGCTATGAAACGGGGGGAAGTCTATGATGCTCGCCTCGAACCCGTTGAAGGATCTGAACAAGGAGGAACTCGCCCTATTATCATTGTTAGTCGAGATGCAATTAATGCCTACAGTCCAGTAATTTTAGCTGTTCCCTGCACCACTTATCAGTCAAATAAACGGGTTTATCCGACTCAAGTTTTAATTCGTACATCAGATGGGGGATTGAGTAGAGATTCTATTGCTATGGCAGACCAGGTGCGCGTCTTATCTAAAGCTCGCCTTCTCCGCCTACGGGGAACGCTCTCCCATGAAGTAATGTCACAATTAGATCGAGCATTATTAATTGCTTTAGATTTGCTGGGACAAAATTGAGAGTAATAAGCGATTAATTATGCAAGTAGGAGTTATGGCAAGTAGGAGTTAGGGATTGTAGCTGATGGATCGCAATCGACAACTAGTTGAAGGCGCTTGTGGACTATTTATTGGATTAGTCACTTTAGATTTTATCTATTTAGCTCCGTCTCCACCAACTAACAATCAGAAAATTGTTGCCTCCGATTATGTTGTTGCGGCTGGTGGTCCTGCTACTAATGCTGCTGTCACATTTAGTTATTTGGGCGATCGCGCTACTTTGTTAGGAACAGTAGGAAACCACCCGATTACCCAGCTAATTAAGGCAGATTTGGCAACTTATGGAGTGGCGATCGCAGATTTAGCACCCACTCAAACTGAACCACCGCCTGTCTCATCAATTATTGTCTCTCAAGATACGGGGGAACGGGCAGTAGTTTCTATTAATACTGTCAAAAACCAAGTTACACCTGAATTTATTCCAGAAAATATTTTAGAGGGAGTCGATATCGTTTTAATTGACGGGCATCAAATGTTAGTAGGTGAGGCGATCGCGCAACTTGCTAAAGCTAATAATATTCCTATTGTTGTTGATGGTGGTAGTTGGAAATCTGGATTTGAAAAAATTTTATATTTTGCAGACTATGCTATCTGTTCTGCTAACTTTCATCCTCCCAATTGTCACAATATTGAAGAAGTTATTTCTTATCTTTCCCAAATGGGAATTCCTAACATTGCGATTACTCAGGGAGAAAAACCCATTCAGTTTTTAACTGAAGGAAAGACAAAATCTTTAGAAATTCCTCAAATTAAACCGATAGATACTCTCGGTGCAGGAGATATTTTTCACGGTGCTTTTTGTCACTATATCCTTCAGTACAATTTTACTGAAGCTTTAGCATCTGCAACAAAAATTGCTGCCCAAGCTTGTCAGTGTTTTGGTTCTCGTCAGTGGATGCAGCGGGAATAGCTGCTAAGCGATCGCCTCCAGATTAATTTGATGAAATTCAACTTATTGGTTATAACCGATTAGTACTAGAAGCAGGCAGCAAAAAAAGAGATAAAAATTGTAACGTGACAGTTCCGGCTTATGCTCTGAACCGCTGTTTGTCACACTTTGAATTTTGCTTTTTAATTTTTGACTTTTCTATGGCTGTTTCAGTTGTGAATTTGGGGGCAGATATTTTGCTATTCAAGCAGCTACTCGAACCAGAGTTATGTCATTTACAAGCGACACATCGATAATTTGCTCTTATCCAGTCGCTTTGAGGAACTAGCGCGTGGAGTGCCGACAAGAGACATTGGTATCGTTGGCTATTTGAATGAAAATTTCACTGGAGGAGAGACATTTTTCGATCGTCAAGATCTGGCAGTTAAGCCACAACAAGGTAACGCGATCGCCTTTCCTGCATATTACACGCATCCTCATCAATCTTTGCCAGTCATTACTGGTCAAAAATATGCCTTTACAACTTGGCTATTTCATTAATCAAAAACAAAAATTAACTATCGATATTTGTTTCTTCTACCTGCTCTGCCTCAAATTCAACTTTGTTATACAGAGCTTCTAGAGAGATCTGAAAGAGAATAGAGTGTAGGGCAGTGACTTCATCTTCTATGTCATGTTCTCGAATTTCCCAACGCTTTCTTCCTGTTTTCACATACTGCATGACATTAATTTTAGTTTGGTCAATTAATATGTATTCTTGGAAAGAGGCAATAGTTTTATAATCCTCAAATTTTGTTTGGCGAAGGTCGCGAAGCGTTTGCGTTAGCGCAGCGGGGCGAAGCCCAGCATGGTCGAAGAGCATACCGCCTTCGGCATCGCGATTTTGGGTAGATTTGGATAAAATCTCGGCAATGACGATCGGGTTAGTCACTGTATCGGTGCGGTTGTTGAAATACTCCGGCTTTCCGGCAATTACCATGACATCGGGATAGGTGTAAATGTTCTTATCGGGTATCCACAAACGCACGTCACCCATAAAAACTTCGTAGTCTTGTTTTTTGAAAGCAAAATTCAGTTCTGTACTGAGATTTAGCGCTAGTCGATTGTGATTTGTCGTTCCGCCTGCCATTGGAATAATCTCGCCGTCGATATATTCACTCTTATATTCAGCCGCTTCCTCTAACTCCAGGTACTCATCTTGGGTGTAATAGCGTTCGCTTACTTGCATAGTTTCCTCCTATTCCTTCACTATCTTGCGGACTAACTGTGCCAATCTTTCAGCACTGTCAGCTACCGCGATCGCACCTGCTTTTTCTCCCATTTGAGCTAACTTTTCGGGCGATCTCAACAAATTCAAACCTTCTGTCGTTAAGATTTCCGGTGTTAATTCTGATTGGCGAAATACTAAAGCCGCTCCTACTGCCCCTAAAACTTGAGCGTTGTAATATTGATGATCTTCCGCTGCTGTCGGTAGAGGGATAAAAATTGCTGGCTTACGGGCGATCGCTAATTCCGTTACTGTACCAGCTCCGGCTCTAGCGATAACCAAACTTGCCCGATGCAACAACCGCGCCATATTGTCATAAAAAGGCAGTGCAATATACTGCGGATGTTTTAAACTTTCCACGTCAGGATCGTTACTTCCCGTCTGATGCACCACCCATGCCCCAGCCTCAAACCATGCCGCAGCAGACTGACGCACTAACTTATTCACAGCCACCGCTCCCTGACTGCCACCCACGATTAAAATTAGCGGTACGTTATCGGGAATAGGTAGATCTAGAGGTGGTAAGGTATCTAGTGCCTCTATTTGAAACTGCGATCGCACGGGCGTACCTGTATAAATAGTTTGAACTTGAGGCAAATACTTTGCCGCAGGCTCAAATCCAATCGCGATCGCGCTACACCAACGACTTAAAAAGCGAGTCACTTTACCAGGAATGGCGTTCGATTCGTGCAAAATCACAGGTAAACCAAGCGATCGGGCTGCAATAACTGCTGGAGCTGCAATATATCCGCCCGTTGTCAGCACTCCCTGAAATTGTCCCCGTTTTAATAGCTGCCGCGCCTGAAAAATCGAAAGGGCAAGTTTAGTTAAAATTTTTATTGTACCCAGCCCCAAGCGTTGCTGGATGCCTTCTACATCGATAGTATGCAGGCGATACTGGGATGGAACTAATTGAGTTTCTAACCGATTGGGAACTCCCAACCACTCAATCTGGTAATCTGGCAATCGTTCCGCTGTCGCGATCGCGGGAAACAAATGTCCGCCAGTGCCACTTGCTGCAATCAATAGGCGCATCCGTACATCCTCCATTCCCTTCTACCAAGTCAAGTCACAGGTTAACCTAAGATAGAGTAAATTACGTCGTTATTGGTCATTGGTAGTTCACAAATGACAAATGACAAGTGACAACCAACACGAGTTGTCATCACTGCTCGCTCGGTCAAATATTTAGGCGATCGTCAATGGGTAAAATCTTGAATTCTCTGCCTGCTTGCTTGTTAGTTCCAGTACTGCTAGCACTCTCTGTCACAGTCTCAAGCAACCGTACCGTTGCCCAAACTCCAGTACAAACTCCGCCAGCATCTATCCCAACGAATGCACCTCAGCTACCAGTACAGCTCAACGCACCCGCAGAACTGACAAATATAATTGCGCAAGTTGATGCAGCTGCTAACCAACGCAACATTAATGAGGTATTAAAGTTTTATAGTCCCAATTTCACTCATTCCGATGGCTTAACGCGCCAGAGCATGGCACAAGCTTTAACCTATTTGTGGAAGAGTTATCCCCAGCTGAAGTATCAGACGCAACTGCAATCGTGGCAACCTCAAGGCAAGGCGATCGTTGCAGAGACGGTGACTAAGATTACTGGCACGCAATCGCAAGCAGTTGGTAATACGCTACTCGATGCCACCATTAGATCCAAGCAGAGGTATGAGAACGGACAAATCGTACAGCAGGAAATTCTTTCAGAGCAAAGTCAAATTAAGACTGGCGACAAGCCGCCGACAGTAGAAGTCAAGCTACCTCAGCAGGTAAAACCCGGACAGCAATACAACTTTGATGCAGTTGTACGAGAACCATTGGGTGATGATTATCTCCTCGGTGCGGCGATCGAAGAACCAATTAAACCAGACAATTTCTCCAATCCGGCACGGGTAGATCTAGAGTTACTATCATCAGGTGGATTATTTAAAATCGGTCGCGCTCCCCTCAAACCCGATCGCTACTGGGTTTCTGCCGTACTTATCCGAGGTGATGGCATGACACTGGTAACTCAGCGCCTTAATGTGGTGGGCAAAAATCCACCTGCGGCGCAGAAGCCATAATTGAAGTCGGGAGTTGGGAAAGAGGGTGGTGAGTGGTGAGTGGTGAGTGGTAAGCGATCGGAATTTGTATTTATCTTCTTCTGACTCCTGACTCCTGGCTCCTGGCTCCTAACTTTTGACTTTTAGCTTTTGACTTTTGACTTTTAAGAAAGAAGTATGGTTTCACTTCAAAACCAGATCGTACTAATTACGGGCGCGAGTAGTGGCATTGGTGAGGCAACAGCGCAAATATTTGCCCAAGCTGGTGCTAAGTTGATTTTGGTAGCCCGTCGCCAGGAACGATTAGCACAATTGGCAGACGATCTAAACAAAGAATTTGCCACCGATATACATACTTTGCCCTTAGACGTGCGCGATCGCCCCAGCATAGAATCGGCTTTAGCGCAGTTGCCACCTGAATTCTCCGCGATCGACATTTTAATTAATAATGCTGGTCTGAGTCGCGGTTTAGACAAGCTCCATCAGGGAAGCTATCAAGATTGGGAAGAAATGATCGATACCAACGTTAAAGGGTTACTCTACTTTACCCGCGCGATCGTCCCAGGAATGGTAAGTCGCGGACGAGGGCACGTCGTCAACCTCGGCTCGATCGCGGGACATCAAACTTATCCTAACGGTAATGTTTACTGTGCTACTAAAGCTGCTGTCAAAGTAATTTCTGAAGGCTTAAAACAAGACTTACTCGGTACTCCCCTGCGCGTTACATCCGTCGATCCGGGAATGGTAGAAACGGAATTCAGCCAAGTCCGGTTTCACGGTGACACAAAACGGGCAAGTAAAGTGTATCAAGGACTCAAACCATTGATGCCGGAAGACGTGGCAGATGTCATTTTCTTCTGCGTCACGCGATCGCCCCACGTTAATATCAGCGAAGTTTTGATGATGCCTGTGGATCAGTCGAGTTCGACTTTGTTTCATCGTAGTGAGTAGTGGCTAGTGACTAACGATCGATGACCATTAACAAATCGGTCGATTCCCAGGATTGACGGCATGAATGTACTCGCTACCAGAATCGGGCCAGCCGCGTTTGTAGGCTGCTTCTTGGGGTTGACCCCAGCCAAGTTGCAGTATCATTTCGAGAAAATTGATATTTTCTGATTTCCACAGAGTCGCCCATTGGGTTCTGTGCACGATCCTCTCCACATCCGCAGGCGTAATTTGTCGATAGCCTTTGCCGTGATTGATGCTGAGATAAACGTCCATTCCTACCGTAACTTGCCGCCAAAAGTTAGCGATCGCTGGCTTATGCTCCTTCAAGATTTCTAAATCTTCGGGTATGGCAATCAACTGGGCATCAACTTCAGGATACGCCACAGTTTTGCCTTTGACTGTCATCTGTCGCCAGACAATCCCAGATATGCCATGTTCTCTTTGATAGTTATGAACTGCTTCTTTGAAGTCCTGGTAGGCAGTAAATTTTTGCCAGCCTTCTGGTTTGAGATATTTATCGATCGCAATATTGCCCGAAGGCTGCGCTGCCAAGTTTAGCCTTTGTCCCTGAAGACAAGCTTGGCGTTCGGCTGCCAAAATCTCAATTAGCTCCTGTGTCGTGTACACCTTTGTCATTAACTAGTAGCTAATAGCTAGTGGAACCAGTGACCAGTTGGACTATTGCCGATCATTGTGCCTAAAAATTCTCATTTTGTCTGCGCTTCTGCAATACATTTTGAGGAGTGAGGAGTGAGGAGTGAGGGGCGAGGGGCAAGGTAAAGGACAAGGGGGACAAGGGAGAGCGCTCTCGAAAATTCTCCCTTGTGTCCTCCCACACTTCCCACACTTCCCACACTTCCCACACTTCCCACACTCCTCGCTCCTATTCTGTCAATTCAGAACTAAATTCATTGAAGGAGCGGCGTTTCAACTCAACCGATTCGGAACGGGGTAACAAGTCAAATACTTCTCGCAGGGTGTCATCTACCCGTTCGTAAGGTACTTGTCCTGTTTGATTCAAAACGACTTTACCCGCTTTGTCGAATACAATGACTTGCGGTACTACACCTTTGTAGTAGTACCCAGGTTCGGTTGGCTTATAGGTCGAGTCAGGTAGGATTGTGTCTACGTTGACAGGAATAATATCTGTTGCCCGACCGTAGAATGCCTGCATCCGCGAGACTGTGGAAGCATACTGCTTGCAATCGCTGCAATCATCCAGATACAAAACCAGCAGTGTGGCGCGATCGCCTGCTGCCATAGATTTCTCTAGCGTTGTCTTTGGCGGAACTAGCGAGGCATTTCCACCATACAACACAAAAACGTTCCCCTCATAATTGTCGTCGTTGATTCCAGCTAGGGCAGAGGGTATTCCTAAACAGTAGAAAAATACGACGAGTAGTAATAGCAACTTAGTCAACAACCGTCTCCATTGACGAGTCACGTTTGAAGGTGACTGGAGCTGAACAAGATTCATTGCAGCAAACCCTAAACTTTGAGCCAATACTCCACTTCTACCATTAGACTATCTTTTTGCTGTTAGTGGTTGGTGGCGGCTTGCGATCGCTGACAACTGACAACTGACAACTGATAAGTTCAACTGATGTTAATTTTATTCACTACCTCTGTCTGAGGTATGAAATGAGAGCCGATAGATTTGATTTAATCTATAGTGGGGACAACATTAGGGGGAAAGCATTGCCTAACAATTCCGTTCTAGAAGTAGAAATTGGAGGCTTGAAGATGCAAAAATCCGCTCGGGATCTAGATTAGCGATCGTTTATTCCAATTGGGAGCTAGCGGTTGACAGGAGAGATTAATCGATGTATATCAATATATAAACAACATAGTTATTTAGACTATGTTTTAGGTTGCGTTAATCGGTTGACTAGTCGGGAAATATTGTAAATGAACGCAACCCAATTTCAGCAAGTGGCAAAAGCTTTAGCAGAGCCACGACGATTGGAAATCCTAGCAGCGATCGCTACCCATGATGAGCTATCTTGCCGAGAAATAGTCGAGCAGTTTCCCGTATCGCAAGCAACAGTCTCTCATCACATCAAGGAGTTAGTTAAAGTCGGCTTGATCGAAACTAGACGTGCAGGACAGTATTGTTATTACAGTTTTCGAGCAGAAGTACTGGCAGATTATATTACTCAGTTACAGCAACTATTGACAACAAGCACTCAGCAAAAATCGCCAAAACTAATTTAAATCGGCGATAACTAACGATATCTATCTCGTACGATTGGGGTTTCAAACTCATTGAGAATATACTTTTCACCCATTAGTATAGGAGTCATTACTTAAGCAATAGAACTGATAACTAACCGCCAACAACTGATAGCTGATAATTGATAACTGTAGGGTTTGGTATTGACCGATGAATTACTACGTAAAAGCGAGGCAATAAGCTAAGATTGCAACTTCCTTCAGAAAATTCTTGATTTTTCATTAAGTCGAAACATTTATTTAGCAAGCTTTCTATTCAATATGGAATCATCAGAGCCTCAAGCATCCGTATCGGATGAGAGAAAACAAATCCAAGACAAACCCCCAGGTAAACGCAAACCGTGGATTTGGATAATAGTCGGTTTAATTGCCATCGGTGGCGGAGTTGGGTTGTGGTATTTACTCGCGCCCAGAAACCCAAATGCCAATCCAGCCGCGCAGCAGCAACCACCAACCAAGGTTAGGCTGGCTACCCTAGAATCAGGAATAGTCAGCGAGAGCAGCGAGTACATTGCTAATTTAGAGTCGCGACGATCCGTGACTTTACAGCCGAGAATTCAGGGACAAGTCTCCCGAATTTTCGTTCGTCCGGGCGATCGCGTCAATCGGGGAGCAAACCTGATCCAGATCGATCCAGAAGAACAACAAGCAGCCGTGAGGAGTTCCAGCGCCGCGATCGCAGCAGCCGAAGCAGAAGTAAAAAATGCCGAAGCAACGCTGAGTTCTTTGCAAGCCGAACGCCTTTCTAACTTGTCGAATGTCAGATTTAACGAAAAAGAATACAAGAGATATTCTGACCTTGCCGACCAAGGAGCAGTAGCGCGATCGGTTGCAGACGACTACACAAATCGAATTGCTACAGCTAAAGCCGAACTCAATGCGATCGACAAGCGCATCGCTGCGCAGAAAGCTACCGTGGCTCAACAGGAAAAAGCCTTGGCAGAAGCAAGAGCGAATACCCAAGGGCAGGAAGCGCAGCTGAAGTATTACACCATTACCGCTCCCTTTGCAGGTACAGTGGGGCGAATTCCGGTCAAAGAGGGGGATTTTGTCAACACATCAACCCAGCTCACGAGCGTCACCGAGAACCAACCCCTAGAAGTCAATATCTCCGTACCCATCGAACGAGGACCAGAACTACGCCAGGGGATGCCAGTAGAACTACTCGACGGACAAGGTAAGCGTGTAGGAACCAGCAAGGTCTTTTTCATTGCCCCTAACACTGCTAGTAATACTCAATCAGTACTCGTCAAGTCTCTGTTTGAAAATTCCCAAAATCAACTGCGTGCCGACCAGTACGTAAGAGCGAGAGTCATTTGGAATCAACGCCAAGGCATTCTCGTTCCCACAACGGCAATTAACCGCATTGGCGGACAAAACTTCGTCTATGTAGCAGAATCAGCACCACAACAACAGCAGTCTCAGCAGACACAATCGGGACAGCCGCAGCTAATCGCACGGCAAAAACCCGTGAAATTAGGCAGCATCCAAGGTAACAATTACCAAGTCCTCGAAGGACTAAAACCTGGAGAGCGAATTGTTACTTCAGGGCTACTTAACCTCAGAGACGGCGCACCGATCGCACCGGAATCGTGAAGAAGGAGTCAGGAGTCAGGAGTCAGGAGTCAGAAGTCAGGAGTCAGAAGGTAATTTTGGCTTTTGACTTTTAACTTGCCTCTCGCCCCTTACCCCTTACCCCTTACCCCTTACCCCTACATCTCATGTTTGTTGACTTTTTTATTAAGCGACCAGTTTTTACGAGCGTCTGCGCCATTATCATCTTGCTAGTGGGGGCGATTAGCATTCCTACTCTACCCGCTGCTCAATATCCTGAAATTGCGCCGCCCCAAGTACAGGTGACTGCTAACTACGTGGGGGCAAGTGCAGAAGTTGTAGAAGATACAGTCACGACAGTACTGGAACGAGAGATCAACGGGGTTGATGGCATGAGATACATCAACTCTAGTAGCGCCAACGACGGGACGAGTACGATTACAGTCACGTTTGAAGCAGGAAGAGATCTCGATATTGCTGCCGTAGACGTGCAAAACCGCGTTTCCATTGCCGAACCGCAGTTGCCGCAAGAAGTGCGTCAAGTTGGCGTGACGGTGACAAAGCAGACTAACAACCTGCTGTTAGGAATGGGTATATTCTCGCCCAACAAACAATATGACAACGTTTTCCTGAGCAACTACGTTGACCTCTACATGGTCGATGCCTTGCAACGAGTCAAGGGCGTGAGCGAGGCGCGGATTTTTGGCGAACGTCGTTATGCCATGCGCTTGTGGCTAGACCCCGACAAACTTGCCAGTCGCAATTTAGCAGCACAAGATGTCGTTGATGCTGTCGAAGAACAAAACTTGCAAGTCGGTGCGGGGCAAATCGGTCAACCACCTACAGAAGATGGGCAACAGTATCAAATTGACTTGCGGGCTGTGGGTAGACTAGCCGATGTGTCCCAATTTGAGGACATGGTAATCTCGACTGCCCCAGACGGAACCTTGATTAAATTGAGCGATGTGGGACGGGTAGAACTAGGAGCGCAGAACTACAGTTCGTTCCTGCGGTATCGAGGTCAAGAGGCAGTAGGGATCGGGATCTTTCCAATTCCAGGTAGCAACGACTTAGAAGTGGCGCGGAATGTGAAAGCCGAAATGGAACGGCTATCCCAGCAGTTTCCACCAGGAATGGAGTATCAAGTAGCCTATGACACGACCTTATTTGTAGAAGAGTCGCTCAAAGAGGTCATTATTACCTTGTTCATGGCTGTAGCGCTGGTAATTGCGGTAATCTATCTGTTTTTGCAGGACTGGCGCACGACTTTGATTCCAGTTGTTACCATTCCTCTGGCTTTGATTGGGACTTTCGCCTTTATTAAAGCGTTCAACTTCTCAATTAACTCTTTGACACTGTTCGGTTTAACCCTAGCAACAGGGATGGTAGTAGACGATGCGATCGTCGTAGTAGAAGATATTTCTCGTTTAATTCAAGATGAGGGAATGCCCCCGCGTCAAGCAGCATCGGAGGCGATGCACGAACTGTTTGGGGCAGTCATTGCAACCTCATTGGTACTGATGGCGGTATTCGTCCCCGTTGCCTTCTTTCCAGGAGCTACGGGACAAATTTACAGGCAATTTGCGCTGACGATCGCCTTCTCAATTGCGATTTCTACCTTCTTGGCACTTACCCTTACACCTTCACTTGCAGGCTTACTGCTGCGGCAAAAACCACCAGCACGGGGTCCTATTGCTTGGGTATTTGGGAAATTTAATAACTTCCTCGATTGGACGCGGCACAAGTACGAGCGATCGCTCAATTTCCTGACGCGGATCAAACCGATTGTTTTGGGAATATTTGTCGTCTTCTTAGGACTGACGGCATGGTTGTATCAAATCGTCCCCACCGGATTTTTACCCGATGAAGACCAGGGCTATTTTATTACTCTCATTCAAGGCCCTGAAGGCGCTTCGCTGAACTACACTAGCGACGTGATGCGGAAGATAGAAACGGAATATCTGAAATTACCTGAAGTCAAAGCAACTTTTGCTGTTGGTGGTTTCGGAATTGGCGGTACGGGTAACACCGCGAATCGGGGGGCAATTTTTACTCCGCTCATCCCTTGGGGCGAACGTCCTGGAGCAAATCAATCGGCAGAGGCTCTGATTAACCGGATGCGGGGCGTGGTATCCCAATTTCCCGAAGCGAGGATCTTACCTGTAAATCCGCCTGCAATTCGCGGTTTGGGTAGCGTCAGCGGTTTCCAATATCAACTACAAGACCGTCAGGGAAATATTCCCCTGAGCGAGCTTGTCGGTGTCATGCAACAACTGATGCAACGCGGAAATCAAACCCCTGGATTGTCAGCTGTCTTCAGTACTTTTGGGGCAAACGCGCCGCAAATGGAGATCGAGATCGATCGCAACCGCGCTAAAGCTTTGCAAGTCGATGTAGACGAGATTTTAAACACCCTGCAAACATACATGGGTTCGCGCTATGTCAACGATTTTAACTTGCAACGGCGGACTTATCGGGTGTACGTCCAGGCTGACAAGCAGTTTCGCTCTAATCCAGAGGATATTGGTAAGCTTTACGTGCGATCGAATCAAAGCGATCCAGCTCAGCGGCAGATGATTCCTCTGAGCAATTTGGTGAAAGTTACCCCGACCACTGGAGCGCAGTCAATCACCCACTACAACCTCTTCCGCTCGATCGAACTCAACGGTTCTGCGGCTCCTGGCTTCAGTACGGGACAAGCAATGGATGCGATGGCAAAACTATCAGCAGAGATTCTCCCAGCCAGTATGGGTTACGAATGGTCGGGTATTTCCTTAGACGAGACAGAATCAGGCGGTCAAGCACCAATTATCTTTGCTTTAGGTTTGGTCTTTGTCTTCTTAGTGTTGGCAGCGCAGTACGAGAATTACGTCGATCCCTTCATCATCATGCTAGCGGTTCCTTTAGCTATTTTTGGGGCGCTATTAGCGCAGAATATGCGGGGACTACCAAATGATATTTACTGTCAAGTTGGTTTGGTGATGTTGATCGGTTTGGCGAGTAAAAACTCAATTCTGATTGTGGAGTTTGCCAACCAGTTACGCGATCGCGGACTGTCAATTACGCAAGCAGCGATTCAAGCTTCTCAAGAACGCTTGCGACCGATTTTGATGACAGCTCTTTCTACCTTGTTGGGAATTTTCCCCTTGGCAATTGCTGTAGGTGCGGGAGCGAAAAGTCGTCAAGCACTCGGTACGGCAGTATTTGGCGGGATGTTTGTAGCAACGTTCTTGAGTTTATTCGTCGTGCCAGTCCTGTACATTATTGTCAGTAACTTGCGCGATCGCTTTCAACCGCGTCGTCCAACTCAACCACCGCAGCAGTTGGAACCCAGCGATGCAGAACCAAGAGTCGCTTCTGAAAGTCGATAAATTGGCGAATTAATCAGCGAAATCTATAGGGGCGCACAGGTGTGCGCCCCTACGGTTTATTAATTCATGCCAGTTGCTTTAGCATATCCGTCAGCACGCCAAACAACTCATCGATCTGCTGCCTTTCAATAATAAGCGGTGGTGACAGCGCAATGTTATCTCCCGCAGCTCTGACTAATGCCCCTTGTTGATAGCATTTGACAAAAGTTTCGTATCCCCTCGCTCCTGGTTTGCCTGGAACTGATTCTAATTCGATCGCTCCCACCAATCCCAAATTGCGTAGATCGATAACATGGGGTAAGCCACGCAAACTGTGAATGGCATCTTCCCAGTAATCGGCAATTTCCGATACACGAGTCAGCAATCCTTCTTTTTGATAAATATCTAACGTAGCCATAGATGCAGCACAGGCGACGGGATGACCGGAGTAGGTATAGCCGTGGAAAAATTCAATTCCATTTTCGACTCCCTGCATGAAAGTTTGGTAGATTTCATCGCGCACGAATACCGCCCCCATTGGCACAGTTGCGTTAGTAATTCCTTTCGCTACCGTAATCATGTCCGGTATGACTCCAAAGTAATCGGCAGCAAATGGTTTACCCAAACGCCCAAAACCCGTAATCACTTCATCAAAAATCAGCAAGATGCCGTGCTTGTCGCAAATTTGGCGCAACTTTTGCAAATATCCGACTGGTGGCAGCAAAACCCCCGTCGAGCCTGCAACTGGTTCGACAATAACAGCAGCAATCGTTGAGGCGTCGTGTAACGCGACAAGTCGCTCTAATTCATTAGCTAAATGCTCGCCCCACTTGGGTTGTCCGCGAGTAAAGGCATTCTGTTCTAAATTATGGGTGTGGGACAAATGATCGATCCCAGTCATGACGTTGCCCAAGAACTTGCGGTTTGCTCCCGTGCCTCCCACCGCCGTACCGCCAAAATTTACGCCATGATAGCCGCGTTCTCTACCAATTAACCTTTGCCGCGCCCCTTGACCCTTGAGGCGATGATAGGCGATCGCAATTTTCAAAGCTGTATCGACAGACTCCGAACCAGAATTGGTGAAAAAAACGCGATTCAAATCTCCAGGTAAAAGCTCTACCAACCGCGTTGCCAATTCAAACGGCGCTGGATGTCCCATCTGAAACGTTGGGGCAAAATCCAACTGCATCACTTGTTTTTGGACTGCATCAGCAATTTCTCGGCGACCGTGACCGGCATTGACGCACCATAACCCCGCCGTACCATCAATAATTCGCCGTCCGTCAGCTGTGGTGTAATACATCCCCTCAGCCGCAACTAACAGACGCGGATTAGCCTTAAACTGACGGTTAGCTGTAAACGGCATCCAAAAAGCATCTAAATCGTTGCTGGGAAGGTTGGTAGTAGTTGCTGATTCCATAAATTTAACTGGGGGCTGAAAGCTCATTTACATCTTAAATCGTGTTGGTCATTGGTCATCGGTCATTTGTCCCGACTCCCGACTCCCTATTCCCTGATAAAATAGAGGAGCGATCGCAGGAGATAAAATCACGGTTTACGCACGTCCTTTGGCTCGTCTGATCGAGCAGTTGCAACGCTTGCCAGGAGTCGGTCCCAAGACCGCTCAGCGACTTGCTTTACATATTTTGAAGCGTCCAGAAGCAGAAGTTCAAGCTTTGGCACAGGCTTTGCTAGAAGCTAAAAAACAAGTGGGCTTGTGCAAGGTATGCTTTCATCTCTCGGCAGAACCCGTTTGTGAAATTTGCCGTAACTCTAACCGCGACAACAATACGATTTGTGTCGTGGCTGACTCCCGCGATGTCATTGCTTTAGAAAAAACTAGGGAATATCACGGCAAGTATCATGTTTTAGGTGGAGTGATTTCACCGATGGATGGGGTCGGACCCGAACAATTGACAGTCCAATCGCTGGTACAACGTGTAGGTCAGCAACACCCCAAAGAAGTTATTCTGGCAATTGGTCCTAGTGTAGAAGGAGAGACGACAACGCTGTACGTCGGTCAGCTCCTCAAACCATTTACCAAAGTGACGCGAATCGCTTTTGGTTTACCCGTAGGCGGTGATTTGGAATACGCTGATGAGGTGACGTTGGCAAGAGCTTTGGAAGGAAGACGGGAACTGGATTAGGAAATTCGGAATTCAAGTTTAATTAGTTGGTTTGTCTTGTGCGGTGGATGTTGTTGCTTGCACGAAGCCAGCTTGGCGGATGGCTTGTTGTCCTTGGTCAGAAAGTAGCAGTTTGGTGTAAGCTTCGCCTGCTTGTTGTGCCTTGCTTCCGTCTTGCTTGACGATCGCGTACAAATTACGAGTCAGAGGATAGCTGCCATCTTCAAAAGCTGCTAAATTTGGTTGGTTGCGCTGACTGGGACACTCTTGAGAAGAAACCAATGGTTCGCGATAGGGAGGAATGAAGCGATCGCCCTTTTCTCCTAAAGGAATTGGTTTGACTCCACATTGATGCACCACAGCATTGGCAGAAGCATAATAGATTGCACCTGGAGTCTGGTTAACTTGGCGCAAAGCAGCTGTTGTAGAGTTAACAGAGCGCACGTTCTTCCCAAAAAGCTGTCCCGGTTGTGCGGCAAAGAGCGCGGTGGGACTACCATTTTTAGGATGACGGGTATATGGTACGATTGCTAAATTTTCTCCACCCACTTGCTTCCAGTTAGTAATTTTGCCTTGATAAATTTGCTGCAATTGTTCTACGGTTAAACCTGGAATTTGTAGCGAGGGGTGAACGACGACCGCTATCCCATCCACCGCAACGGGAATTTCTGTCAGCGTCAATCCTTGCTGTTGCGCCATCGCTTTTTCTGCTGCTGTCAGCGGACGAGAAGAGTGCGCAAAATCTAATTGCCCGTCGAGTAACATCTCGATCCCCATATCAGAACTGAAGTTACCATTCGCAGGCTGAATATAGCGTAACTGAAGTTCCGGACGTGCTTGTTGGATCTGAGTATCTACCACTTGACGAATCGGCATCCAAACTGCACTACCACCATACTTAAACGTACCCGCTGGTATACCTGCAACTTGGTTATAGGTAGAACCACTGGTTGTTGCCGATACATTTTCTGAAGTTGAATTTTCTGCGGTTTGAGATGTAGCAATATCGTTGTAGTTCCACAACTGAGGTCTCAGCCACCACAACAAACCACCAATAACAAGTAATGTCAAAACTTTGCCAATAATTAATCCTTTAATTAGCAGTACGACGTCTTTGTTTTTATGGGGTGGAATTTGCTTATTTGTGTTAGACATTTTGTGCAAAGTGAGTAGTTAGTAGCGAGTAGTGAAAATACAAATGACCAATGACCAATGACCAATGACCACTAACTTACTATTCTTCAACTTTGTAACCAAATTCCGATAGTCTGAGCCGAGATTGTCGCCATTTAGGTTGCACTTTCACAAATAACTCTAAATAAACTTTTCCTGCAATTAATTTTTGAATTTGTTCGCGAGCAGCGCTACCGATCGCTTTGAGCATTGCTCCCCCCTTGCCGATCAAAATTCCTTTTTGAGAATCTCGCTCGACATGAATAGTCGCAAATACGCGGGTAATACTAGGAGCTTCCTCTACTTTGTCAATAGTAATTGCCACTGAATGGGGAACTTCATCCCGCGTTAGCAACAAAATTTGTTCGCGAATTAATTCCCCCATAATAAAACGTTCTGGCTGATCTGTAACTAAGTCTGGAGGATAGTAATAAGGACCAAGCTCCAAACATTCTACAATTGCCTGTTGCAACGCTTCTAATCCCTCACCATTGAGAGCCGAAAATTTTAGCATCTGCCATTGGTAAGATTTAACTATTTCTTGATAAGAACGATCTAAATCTTCAGTATTGGTCGATCGCCGATCGATTTTATTCAGTCCCAAAACTACGGGGGTTTGCGTCTGGCTCAGTAACTCGATAATAAAGCGATCGCCCCCTCCAGCAGCTTGAGAACCATCTACCACAAACAACACAACATCGACAGAATCAATCGCGATCTGAGCATTTTTGACTAACACTTCTCCCAACTGATGATGGGGTTTATGAATTCCTGGCGTATCGACAAAAATCAATTGTGCTGCGGGTGTAGTCAAAATTCCTCGCAAGCGGTTGCGCGTTGTCTGCGCTACTGGGGAAGTAATTGCAATTTTTTGCCCCACGAGTTGATTCATCAACGTCGATTTACCAACGTTAGGGCGACCGATAATCCCAATAAAGCCTGACTTATAACCAGGCGGGGCTTGGGGAATAGTTAATGCATCTGAAAAATCAAAAGAATCGTTATCTGAAGTAATCACTAGTCTTTATATTGCAAAAAATAAAGCAAATCTAAAATCAAATTGTAATTAATATCAATGTTACTTGCTTCAGTCTAATGTACTGCTTTGGGAGAGTGGTGCGTGAAAAAAGGGTGTGGGGTGTAGGGTGTAGGGTGTGGGGGAAAGGGAGAGTCGCCCAGCTGAGGGAGAAAAGTTACTGATAACTGACAACTGATAACTGAATTAATGGAACGCAAACGAATTGGAATTTTGACCAGTGGTGGAGATTGTGCGGGTTTGAATGCCGCGATTCGTGCCGTGGTGCATCGCGCTGTCGGTACTTATGGCTGGGAAGTCTTTGGAATTCGGCAAGCCACTTTGGGATTGATGGCTCAACCACCCCAAGCGATCGCGCTGGAAATTGACAAAGTTGATGGATTGCTCGTAGCTGGTGGAACAATTCTAGGAACGACGAATAAAGGCGATCCTTTTGCGTTTCCGATGCCAGACGGGACTATACGCGATCGCTCGGCAGAAATTATCGCTGGTTACCGCAAACTAGGCTTGGATGCCATGATTGGCATTGGCGGCGATGGTAGTATGGCGATTTTACGTCGCCTTGCCCAGCAAGGAAACCTCAACTTGGTGGCAATTCCCAAAACTATCGATAATGATGTCGGCGTGACAGAGCTTTCAATCGGTTTTGACACTGCTGTAAGTATCGCCACTGAAGCTTTAGATCGGTTGCATTTTACAGCTGCAAGTCATTCCCGCGTCATGATTTTAGAGGTGATGGGACGCGATGCAGGGCATATTGCCATCAGTGCGGGCATTGCTGGTGGTGCAGATGTCATTTTAGTCCCAGAAATTCCTTATACTGTCGATCGCGTTTGTTACACGATTAAAGAAAGACAAGAACAGGGGAAAAATTATTCTCTTGTCGTTGTTTCGGAAGCAGTGCGGACGGAGACAGGTGTATGTGTTATGTCTACCGATCGCTTAGGGCAATGTCGCTACGGTGGCATCGGTCAGTATTTGGCTGATGAAATTTGCACTCGGATCGGGGCAGAAACGCGAGTCACAGTGCTGGGACACGTTCAACGAGGCGGTACGCCGTCACCACTAGAACGTCTAATTGCTTCTGCTTTTGGTGTTGCAGCTGTCGATCTGATTGCCGAAGCACAGTACGACCGAATGGTAACCTGGCAAAAACGGCAAGTTGTCAGCGTTCCCATTCCCGAGGCGATCGCGCAATACCGTGCAGTCAACCCTCATGGTACGCTGGTCAAAACTGCCCGTGGTTTGGGTATTTGTTTGGGTGACGAGCATTAAACAGCGATCGGTGACCTATTGCCTCTTACCTCTTTCCACAGATCGCCCCACTCAACGATCGGCGACTCGTAAGAGCGCGACTAGCGATCGGGGATAGCTACCAACTACACAGAGATAGTTTCCGATAGATCGCCTTACGAGCAACTAGTTACTGTACCTGTATAGACGCTTCAAAAACTGGTATCTACTAGGTCTTTTCTCATCTAACAATCTAGAATAGTGAGAGTTAATAGTAGAGAAAAATGCCACAGTTGTGAAAGCAACAGACTTCACGACATTGTATATAGTACAGGTATATTGAGTGAACAGCTTCGATTTAGCTCCGCCTAAAATCCTAGTAGTTGACGATCATCCAGCAAGTCGCATGACGGCTGTGGCTATTCTCTCGGTAGAGGGGTACGAAGTTCTAGAGGCAGATAGTGGCTTGTCAGCCCTAGAGTCCATCAGCCAAGGTCAACCCGATCTAATTTTACTAGATGTGATGATGCCAGAAATGGATGGATTTGAAGTTTGTTGCCAGTTGAAGCAGGACGAACAGACAAGGCTAATTCCAGTCATTTTTATCACTGCTTTAAACGATCGACAAGCTAGAATTCGCGGCATTGAGGCTGGGGGCGATGATTTTTTAAGCAAACCTTTCGATCGCCTGGAACTAGCTGCCCGCGTCAAATCCTTGGTGCGCCAAAAGCGTTTGAACGAAGATTTAGACCATGCTTCGCAGGTACTATTTTCCATTGCTAGAGCAGTGGAAAGCCGCGATCCCAACACTGGCGACCACTGCGAACGCTTGGTAAATTTGAGCGATGCTTTCGGTGGCTATCTCAATCTTTCCCGCGCTCAAAGACGAGATTTGATGTGGGGTAGTTATTTGCACGATATTGGCAAGGTTGGCATTCCCGATGCCGTGCTGCTGAAGACTGGAAAACTAACTCCCAAAGAGTGGGAAGTAATGCGACAGCACGTTTTGATTGGAGAGAGAATCTGTCAACCTTTGCGGACGATGCGAGGAGTGATCCCGATTGTTTTGCACCATCACGAGCGTTGGGACGGCTCTGGTTATCCCTATCAGTTGGTTGGAGAGCAGATCCCTTATCTCGCCCAAGTATTTCAAATTATTGATATTTATGATGCTTTGACCAGCGAACGCCCATACAAACGAGCGCTGTCTCAGGAAGAAGCATTAAAAGTTTTGGTTGCAGAAAGCGATCGCGGATGGCGCAATCCCGCACTCGTACAACAGTTTATCAATTTTATTAACTCAACTTCCATCCCAGCAGCCTCTCAAGAGGGATTAGAAGTTAGGATTGAGGGATTAGGGGCTAGGGGCTAGAATGACACTGCAAATTCCCTGTCCGGCTTGTCGTCAGTCTGTCTATTTTCCCAGATTTGAAGAATGTGATGAAGACTTTCTCGAAAGTATCTGTCTCAGATGTGACTACAGATATGCCTTACTACGCACCGAAGTTGCTAGCTTTAATTCACACCTAGAATCATGGTATCGAAGTAAATATAACAAGCAACCAGAATACAGACGTGTTTATCAATTGCGGTTATATGTTGCGGGTAATATAGATAAAAATAATACGTTCAAAGCACTAGATTTTTCCACTTTAGGGCAAGAGGAAAAAATATCAGCTTTAGCTGGGGATAAAGTACTTTTGCTTTATCTGATGCAAGGTAAGGTCTTAAGAGATTTGCTCTGGGTAGAAAATTCTATTACAGGCAAAAGTTACCTTTTAAGAAAGCCAGCAGCTAGAGCAAAATCTCTAGCCTTTAATATTAGTAAGTTGGCTTTAGCTATTACCGTACCGTTGTGCATTCTCAATCCTACAACTAATAGATTACTGTTAGCTGCTGCTGCACCTACAGCGGCGGGAATAGGAACCTATGCAACTATGCGCCAAAGACTCAAAGAACGCGATCGCCAAGAGCTAGGTAGGCTTGCGTCAGAACAGAGATTGCTATTACAAAAATACGATATAGAGCAACAAGCTCAAACGTTGCAACAAGAGTTAAATGCTAATAAAAAACTGATAAGACGTTTGAAAAAATTACAACAAAAGATGTTCAATACGCAGCAAGAACTATACGATCGCCAAATTGAAATTACAACTAAAGGCATCAATAAGGTTTTGCAGCAAATCGAATTATCGGAAGAATTATTAACTGGATACAATCAAATCATTAAAATGATTTCCATAGAATATGAAACCTCACGCATTGCTCAAGTAATACCAGAGAATGTGAGTGAAAAGATTCTCTGGCAATTAGAAGAACTGAAAGCAATTGAATTAAAAAAGCAAGAAATGGCGGCGCAAGTCGATCCACAGAAACTGCTACAGGAAATTTAATTAGCAATTATCAGTGGTGCGTGGTGCGCGATCGGAGGCGAGAGGCGAGAGGTTTTCCCCCTCAGCTCCCGATCTCTTCCTCAGCTCTCTTGTCTTCTTCATCCTCCTTGTCCCTGCACCCCAAGCCCCACACCCTCTCGCAAGAAAGCTGCTTGCCTCTTGCCTCACTCCATAGCTCGCGTCAAAATTTGAAAAAATTGTTGCAACCAGATTTCACTTTTAGTACTACAATGCAGCGAAAGTTAATTTTTTCCTCGTTTAGGACTCCGTGTCTGGCTGCGACCAGTTGGCGATCGCCAATCGTCAAAGCCCAATCGCGATCGAGAACTAAAAATGTATTTAATAAGGATTGATTGTCATGGGTAAACAAGGGCGCGTGTCGGTAGGAATTGTTGGCGCGTCAGGCTATGGCGGGGTGCAATTGGTCAGGTTGTTAATGGATCATCCCGAAGTAGAACTCGTCTACTTGGGTGGCGATAGCAGTGCTGGCAAATCGTTTGCTGATATTTACCCCCACCTAGCCCATCGGGTAGCGCAGCCAATTGAATCTGTCGATCCAGAAGCGATCGCAGCAAGGTGTGAGGTAGTATTTCTCTCACTCCCCAATGGTTTTGCTTGCGATATGGCTCCTCAGTTGGTCGAGAAAGGTTGTAAAGTCCTCGATTTATCTGCCGATTATAGATTTAGCGATTTAGAAACTTACCAAATCTGGTACGGCAAACAGCGTCAAGACATGGCTGTGGCAGCAAAAGCAGTTTACGGTTTACCCGAACTCTATCGCGATCGCATTGCCGATCGCCAACTGATCGGCTGTCCTGGCTGCTATCCTACTGCTAGCTTACTAGCGCTTGCACCTCTTTTAAAACAAGGCTTAATTGTGCCTGAAACTGCCATTATTGATGCAAAATCCGGCACGTCTGGCGGTGGCAGACAGGCAAAAACTGGACTGTTGCTAGCAGAAGCAGATAACTCCTTTGCTGCCTATGGCGTTGCACGTCACCGTCATACGCCAGAAATCGAGCAAGTTTGCAGCGATTTGGCTGGGCATCAAGTGTTAGTACAATTTACTCCTCACTTAGTTCCGATGGTACGCGGCATCCTCGCTACCGTTTACGCCACTCTACGCGATCCCGGTTTAGTTAGAGAAGATTTAATTACTATCTACAGGGCTTTTTATCGCAATTGTCCTTGGGTGACAATTTGCGACAGCGGCATTTATCCCCAGACTAAGTGGGCGTGCGGTAGCAATCTCTGCTACATCGGCATCGAAACCGATACCCGTACTGGTAGAGTCATCGTCATGTCAGCGATCGACAACTTGATTAAAGGACAAGCCGGACAAGCTATTCAATGCCTTAACCTAATGATGGGTTGGGACGAAAGTTTAGGATTGCCTAAATTAGGATTTTATCCCTAGTTGGTAATGGGTAATGGCTAACAGTCAGCGATCGGTAGTCACTAACAACTAACCATCAACAACCAACCATTAACAACTACCAATTACCAATTAACAATCCCTACTTCGGTCCCATCTTCACAGTCCCAGCATAAACAGCGCGATCGCCTAGTTCGTCCTCAATTCGCAGTAGGCGGTTATATTTTGCTACCCGTTCGCTGCGACAGAGAGAACCCGTTTTGATCTGACCGGCGCGCGTTGCTACAGCTAAGTCAGCGATCGTCGTGTCTTCTGTTTCTCCCGAACGATGGCTGATAATCGAGCGGAAACCGTTACGGGTGGCTAAATCGATGGTTTCTAAAGTTTCTGTCAGCGAACCAATTTGATTCAGCTTGATCAAAATGGCATTTCCTGCCTTAGTTTCGATGCCTTTTTGCAGGCGGGTGGCATTAGTCACAAATAGATCGTCGCCTACAAGTTGGACGCGATCGCCAATTTTTGCAGTTAACAGCTGCCAGTGCTGCCAATCTTCCTCATGCAATCCATCTTCAATCGAGACGATCGGATATTCAGCGACTAGTTTAGCCAAATAGTCGATAAACTCTGCGGGTGCATGAGCCGCACCATCATAAACATACTGCCCGTCTTTGTAAAACTCGCTAGCAGCTACGTCTAAAGCTAACGCCACTTCCTCCCCTGGCTTGTAACCAGCTTTGGCGATCGCGCTCATGAGAATTTCTAAAGCTACCTGATTTGACTCTAAATTTGGGGCAAAACCGCCTTCATCGCCCACACCAGTTAGCAGCCCTTTATCGTCTAACACTTTACTCAAAGCGGCAAAAACTTCTGCACCACAGCGGAGCGCCTCTCGAAACGAACCAGCACCGATGGGAACGATCATGAATTCTTGAAAATCGATATTGTTTGCCGCGTGAGCGCCACCATTGATTACGTTCATCAACGGTACGGGTAGCACGTTGGCTAAAGGTCCCCCTAAGTAGCGATATAAGGGGATTCCTAGCAACTCTGCCCCTGCCTTCGCCGCCGCTAGAGACACGGATAAAATCGCATTTGCTCCCAACTTAGCTTTGTTTGGAGAACCATCAAGAGCGATCATGGCGCGGTCTAGGGCTTCTTGGTTCAAGACATCCATCTGAGCTAGTTGTGAGGCGATCGCAGAATTGACGTTTTCTACTGCCTTGAGTACTCCTTTACCCCCATAACGGCTCTTGTCGTCATCTCGGAGTTCGTGTGCCTCAAAAGTTCCTGTAGAAGCCCCACTGGGAACCTGGGCGAGTCCCACCACTCCCCCAATTAAATGTACTTCCGCTTCGACAGTAGGGCGACCCCGCGAGTCGAGAATTTCTCTAGCAACAATGTTGTCTATAGCGCTATCCATCGTGTCAATCATGCTGCGTAGCTCCTTTACGAGTGGTGAGTGGTGAGTGGTGAGTGGTGCGTGATGTTTTCACTTCCGACCTCCGACTTCCAACCTCCGACTTCTTCTGAGTCAGGATAGGAATTTTACAGGCTGATGGGTACGATGTTAAGGATAATTCGACACGAAATTTGTTTTCTGTTGGTTGTTGGTTGTTGCTCCCGACTCCCGACTCCCCATTCCCTAGAATAGAAATTGATGCTGAAATTTGGAGTCACTTAATGCGATTACTACACACAATGCTTCGCGTCGGTAACTTAGAAGCATCTCTCAAGTTTTACTGCGAACTTTTGGGTATGAAGTTGCTGCGCCAGAAAGACTATCCAGGTGGTAAATTTACCCTGGCTTTTGTAGGCTATGGTGACGAGGCAGACCACACCGTTCTCGAACTCACGCACAATTGGGAAACAGAGAAATACAACTTGGGTGATGCTTACGGTCACATCGCGATCGGCGTTGATGACATTTACGGCACTTGTGAAGAAATTAAAGCTCGTGGCGGTAAAGTAGTCCGAGAGCCAGGACCGATGAAGCACGGTTCTACAGTTATTGCTTTTGTTGAAGACCCCGATGGCTATAAAGTCGAGCTGATTCAACTGAGTTCCAGAGAAACTGCTACTCCCCAAAAGGAGCTAGTGTCGCAGTAGGCTGAGGTATACGTCGGACAGGGGAGAGGGGAAAGACACGGGGGACAAGGGAGACAAGGGAGCAGAGGAAGCAGAGGAGAAATCCAAAATCCAGAATTTCCCCACACCCCACACCCTACACCCTTTCATCACACACCACACACCACTCTCTTGCCCTCGCTCCTCGCTCCTCGCTCCTTATCCCTCTCAAGATAGGATAGGCTAATAGCGATCGCAATATCAGCACCAGATGGTATTTTCTTTTTAATCTAAAAATCGCAAATCTTAAGAATCGCAAATCTAAAATCGCCAAAATGCAGCCCACCGATCCTAACAAGTTCACCGAAGAAGCCTGGGAAGCGATCGTCAATTCTCAGGATTTGATGGTTCAGCGTTTTCAGCAACAACAACTAGAGGTCGAACACCTCGCGATCGCACTTTTAGAACAACCAAAAGGGCTGGCTAATCGGATTCTGACTAAAGCTGGTGTCGATCCCGCAGCAATGACACAACAGCTTGAAGCTTTTGCCAAGCGACAGCCGAAAGTGGGCAAAAGTAGTCAACTTTATTTAGGTCGAAACTTGGATCTGATGCTCGACCGGACTGATGCGATTAGAACTAACTGGCAAGATCAGCACATTTCGGTCGAACACCTGCTGATGGCGTTTGGGGAGGACGAGCGGGTTGGGCGTAGAGTTTGTAAAGGCTTCAATCTCGATGCGGCAAAGTTAGAAGCAGCTATTAAGGCAATTCGGGGCAATCAAAAGGTCATAGACCGAACCCCCGAAGCACGCTACGAAGCTTTAGAAAAATTCGGGCGCGACTTGACAGAACAGGCAAAGGTTGGCAAGCTCGATCCCGTCATCGGTAGAGACGATGAGGTGCGGCGCGTGATCCAGGTATTATCTCGTCGCACGAAGAATAATCCTGTTTTGATTGGCGAACCTGGCGTGGGGAAAACTGCGATCGCGGAAGGGTTGGCACAACGGATTATCAAAGGCGATGTCCCCGAATCCCTGAAAAACAGGCAGTTGATCGCTCTCGATATGGGTAGCTTGATTGCTGGAGCCAAATATCGCGGCGAATTTGAAGACCGCTTGCGGGCTGTATTACGGGAAGTCACCGAATCTAACGGGCAAATTGTCCTATTTATCGACGAATTACATACCGTTGTCGGTGCGGGTGGCACGACTCAAGGTGCAATGGATGCGGGAAACTTACTCAAACCAATGCTGGCGCGGGGAGAATTACGCTGTATTGGCGCGACAACTCTAGATGAGTACCGCAAGTATATTGAAAAAGACGCAGCTTTAGAGCGTCGTTTTCAACAAGTATTTGTCGATCAACCCTCGGTGGAAACGACTATTTCGATTCTCCGAGGCTTAAAAGAACGATACGAGGCACATCACAGCGTCAAAATTACTGATTCTGCCTTGGTTGCAGCAGCGACTTTATCCCACCGCTA
>ERZ1066120.548-NODE-548-length-33524-cov-22.313305_pt1 | contig 33524 bp, 36 predicted proteins | sample MGYA00382767_ERZ1066120 | MGnify/ENA primary metagenome ERZ1066120 (study PRJEB33369, sample SAMEA5778350) | biofilm metagenome | biome: Industrial cooling water; feature: Water cooling tower basin; material: Biofilm | place: United Arab Emirates | collected...
ATCAACTATCAACTATCAACTATCAACTATCAACTATCAACTATCAACTATCAATCATTTATGAAACGAAGAACATTTAATTCTTTACCTTTTTTTCTTTTAGGTTTGGGGTTGGCTAATTGCCATCTTCCCTTGCGATCGCATCCGGAAATTACCGATCCAGGAATCGAGTTTGCTGATGCTAATTATATAACATCATCACCTAACCAAATCCAACTAAATTGGATGGGTCACTGGCTAGGCGAAGATCTGCGGGAAAATTTGGTGCGGGAAGTGGCACAAGAGTTTTCCTTTTTGCATCAGGATGTGAACCTCAACCTCAAGTTTTGGCAAGAATTGGGGTTTTCTCATTTTGCCGGTGCTGCAAAAGCGATCGCGAAAACGATCCGCTCCGGCAAAGTAGATTGGGATGTTATTTGGTTAGATGACTATCTGTATTCTATCGTTGCATCTGAGTTAGGAGAGCCTGATTGGGGGTCAAAATATCTGGTTAATTTTGCCGAAGTAGATGGATTTGCCGCTAGCCAAAAACCTTTTATTATTGATGACCCCATCTATCGCAATCAGACAGGAGGAATTTTTGTCGGCCCTTATATTGAGGGATCTTATCATGCCCTGTTCTACAATCAAGCTGTTGCCGAACGCTTGGGAATTGAAATTAAGCATGAAGGAATGACCTTTGAGGATCTGCTTGGTTATGTGGAAGCGGTAGAGCGCTACAATCGCAAATATAACAGTGCGATCGCAGCTTTTTATGAAAGTAAAGATTGGGTGACGATAGAATATATATTTCAGAATTTAGTCAAATCAGAAATCAATGATTTCAGTCTGGCTAAATCAGAAACGAGTTCAAGCCAAAAAAACATGGCGGTTTTAAAGACATTTAAAGCCTTGGAATCTTTAGGTAAATTCAACCCGCTGATTCCATCGCACCGAGAAAATATTTGGATACAGACTCGCCATTTAATTCTAGAAGATCGAGTGCTGTTTTATGTGAATGGAACCTGGATGTACAGCCATTGGCGCGGCATCGATCCGATTAAAATGTTGAAGATCGTTCCAGTTGAACTCCCAGTCTTTCAGCCGACAAATTACTATCTAGGGAATTATGAGACAACTTGGGGCGTGATGAAGCACTCACCCCATCGCGATCGCGCTATTCAATTGCTCATGACTTGGTGTACGCCAAAAGTGGCAGAAAAATGGGTGCGATATACCCGCAATCCTACAGGGATTCGCGGTAACCTCGCCGTTGCTGAAGAAGGAACCGATCTGTTTGAGCAGTTTCAAAGTAACATTACCGCTAAATATGGTTCTAACATCAACTATAGTAGGAATACCGGATATTTGTTTGGAATAAAAAATCGTAACTTATCCCCTCATCTCGACGAAGCAATGAGAGCATTGATGACGGGCGAAGTTACTGCAAGCGATGCTTATCAACAGATCTTGGCTCGGTTATCTTAGAGTTTCAACAGTTGACAGTTAGCTTTCCCTCAAGCTTATAGGATTGCTGGGGAAATAAGTAGGAAATAAATTTTTCCTTTCGCTCTTAAAGGGGGACTTTAAACCCATTTTTTCTGGTAAAATTACTATGAAATTGCAAAAAACAAATAAAATTTGGCAAAGTTTAGCCTTTAAAGTTGGCATGGCGGCAATTGGGATTGAGATTGCCACCCTATCATTAATCGGTTTTTATTATGTGAATCAATTTTCTAATGAGATTGATAAAACGCTCAATACCCAAATTAGAGTTCCTGGAAAACTAATTTCCCAAGGCTTGCTCAATTACGAAGCAGTTGGCAATCGCCAAGTGATGGAAACCCTAGTTGGAGAAACATTGGTTGATGCTTTAGCGATCGGTACAAATGGGAAAGTTTATTATTCAATCAATCCGAGTTATATCGGTCGTTCGGTGGCGAAAATTTCCGGCTTAAAAATCGGAGATGAATTAGCTCAAACTGTCGCTGGAGGTAAGTCGATTAAAATGGATGATGGTTTGATTCAAATCGAACCCATTCGCGATGCTAATGGCAAACTAATTGGTTTTTTATATCTTAAAGCAGGCATCGATAACCTAGAAAAAAACAAGCGAAATATTGCCCTGCTTTTTATTCTGAGTTCAGCCGCTTGTGCGCTCGTCACCTCTGGAGCGATTATGGTTTTATTTCACTCGACAATTTTTACCAAAATTAAGGCAACCTTAGATATTTTAAAGCAAGTTGAATCGGGGAAATTTAACGCTAAATTCCAGAAGAAAATCGAGCCTGATGAAGTCGGAGAGCTGCAAAGTGGAGTGAATTCAATGGTCGAGCAGTTAGCCGATCTCGTGAGTAACTTGGAGCAACGAGTGAGCGATCGCACCGAGCAACTTGCCACCGCTTTAAATCAAAATCAAAATTTGCTGGCAGAAGTACAACAAAGGGCTGTTGAATTGGCTCAGGCAAAAGAAATTGCTGACAGTGCCAACCAAGCCAAGAGCGAATTTCTCGCCAACATGAGCCACGAGTTACGCACCCCGCTCAATGGCATTCTGGGTTACGCCCAAATTCTCGATAACTCCCAATCGTTAGCTGAAAAAGAACGCCACGGCATGAGGATTATTTATCAATGCGGCTCTCACTTACTCACCCTAATTAATGACATTTTGGATCTCTCTAAAATCGAAGCTCGCAAACTCCAACTCGCTCCCACGGCAATCCATTTCCCCTCGTTTCTGCAAGGTGTGGTCGAAATTTGCCAGGTTAGAGCCGAGCAAAAAGGAATTGATTTTGTTTACCAAACAGATTCACAGTTACCTGAAGCAATTTATGCCGATGAAAAACGCTTGCGTCAAGTTCTGATTAACCTCTTAGGAAATGCGATTAAATTTACCGATTGCGGCAAAGTAAAATTCGATGTTTATCTAACGCAGAAAGCTAACGATTCAACGAATTTCCAAATTCGATTTGAAGTGGAAGATACAGGTATAGGGATTGCACCGGAACAGGTTTATAAGCTGTTTCAAGCCTTTGAGCAAATCGGCGATCGCCAACGTCAAACCGAAGGAACTGGACTGGGTTTAGTCATTAGCCAAAAAATCGTTCAACTCATGGGCGGAGCGATTCAAGTTAAAAGTCAGCTTGGCGTCGGAAGCATTTTTTACTTTGAAGTAAAATTTCCTCTGGCTGTAAATTGGGTACAAAAAAACTCAACCCAGATTGAGGGGCAGATCGTTGGTTATCAAGGCAGAGTGCGCCAAATTCTAGTCATAGACGATCGCTGGGAAAACCGAGCAGTTTTAGCCAATCTTTTGCAGCCATTGGGCTTTCAAATTAGCGAAGCAGAAAATGGAGTTGTTGGACTAGAAAAGATGCTCAAGCAAAATCCCGACTTAGTATTAACTGATATTGTCATGCCCGTGATGGATGGAATTGAACTACTCAAACAGGTTCGCAGCCGTGCCGAGTTGCAACATCACAAGATAATTGTCTCATCAGCATCTGTGTCTCAAACCGATCGACAGATGGCGCTAGATGCTGGGGGAGATGACTTCCTTCCTAAACCCGTAGCCGCTACTGAATTGTTTGACTTACTCGCCAATCATCTCGATTTGCAATGGCGCTATCAAACCCCTTTATACAGTCAAACCTCAATTCCTACAATAGATAGTAGCCAGGTAATTTTGCCCTCAAGTGCCGCTCTGGCTCAACTTCTAGAATTGGCTCAAAAGGCTCAACTCAAGCGGCTGCGAGAATATCTTGAAAAGCTGGTGCAAATTCATGCACAATATAGGAAGTTTGCCGAGCCGATTCTTCAGCTTGCCAAACAGTTTCGAGCTGAAGAAATTGAAGAGCTGTTAACCCAACATATCCAACAAAATCAGAACAATGAACAATAGCGGTTTAATTTTACTCGTTGATGATACGCTCGCCAATTTAGAAGTAATGAGCGAAGCTTTAGAAAATGCAGGCTATGAAGTAGCTACAGCTATTGATGGGGAACGTGCCCTCAAAAGAGTTCAAACCTATCCGCCTGATTTGATTTTGCTCGATGTGAAAATGCCTGGAATGGATGGTTTTGAAATTTGTCGGCGTCTCAAATCCGATCCGGCAACAGCGAATATCCCCGTCATCTTCATGACAGTACTAACAGATACGGAGAGCAAACTTAAAGGATTTTCCGTTGGCGCAGTCGATTACATTACTGTCCCATTTCAAACTGAAGAAGTACTAGCGCGAGTCAGTACGCAGATAAAATTGTACTATCTGACGCAACATTTAGAAAAATGTGTAACTCAACGCACGGCTGCATTGCAAACAGCGCTCGAACAATTGGAGCAATCTCAACTCCAACTGATTCAGAGTGAAAAAATGTCAGCATTAGGAAACCTAGTTGCCGGGATAGCTCATGAAATTAACAATCCCATCAGTTGCATCGTTGGCAACGTCAGCAACGCTGAATATTACATCAAATCTCTCTTAAACCTGATCGATCTTTATAGCCAGAAACTACCGCAACCAGACGCGGAAATTGAAGCTGAACTCAATGCCATCAACCTGAACTATTTGCGGTCAGATTTCCCGCAGTTAATCAATGCGATGAAAGAAGGAGGCGATCGCATAAGATTTATGAGCAAGAGTCTTCGCATTTTCTCTCGCGCCGATAGCGATTATCAGCAATTGTTTAATATTCACGATGGCATCGATAGCACGGTGATGATTCTGCGCCATCGCCTCAGAGGCAACGACCAACGCCCAGAGATTAAATTGATAACACAATATGGCAATATTCCAGCAATCTACTGTTTTCCCGGACAGCTAAATCAAGTGTTTATGAATATTTTAGCCAATGCTATTGATGCTCTAGATGAATCGAATACTGGACGCAGCTACGACGAGATTGAAACCAATCCCAATTGCATTACCATTCGCACGAGCGTAGAAAACCAGCAAGTGAAGATTGCGATCGCAGATAATGGAACGGGGATGCCTGAATCTGTCAAAGCCCGCATTTTCGAGCGCTCATTTACCACTAAAACTGTAGGCAAAGGGACGGGATTGGGATTGGCGATCGCACATCATATCGTAGTAGAAAAACATCGAGGTTCGATCGAGGTTGATTCTACACTTGGTCAAGGAACAACTTTCACAATTTGGTTGCCAGCAAACGGATAAACTGACAAGGCGAAGCAACAAGAGATACTATAAGTATTACAGCGTAAGCTTTAAATTAAGTTGTGAACCAGCGAATGGGTATATTATGACAATAGCAACTTTAGCCAAACCAAAAAAATCAACACCCCTGTTATTTGAGGGGTTAACTTGGCGGGAGTTCAAAGCGGTTGAGCAATTGCTAGATCGTCCAGGATATCGACTCTCTTTTCTGGATGGAATATTGGAGATTAGACAGATGCCAGGTGAAACACACGAAACGGTTAAAAAACGGCTCGCTGCATTGTTGGAGCTTTACCTGCTAATGGCAGGGTTTGACTTCACTCCAACCGGCTCGATGACGCTGGAAAGTGAAGGTGGGGCTGTCAAGCGAGAAGCTGATGAATCCTACAAACTTGCCCCTGGGCGATCGCGTCCCGATTTAGCGATTGAAATTGTCTTTACCAGTGGTGGCCTCAACAAATTGGAATCCTATAAACGGCTAAAGATTCCTGAAGTATGGTTTTGGGATGATGGCGTACTTGAAGTCTATCATCTGCGGGGAGAGGGTAACGAATTGCACTATGAAAAGATCGATCGAAGTGAGGAATTACCAGGAATAAACCTGGAGTTATTGTTATGTTGCGCCAATATGGTTAACCACGTCGATGCGATCAAAACCTTTCAGCAGTCACTCCAGAAGCAGTAAAACAAGGCATTTGCAATCTATCGTTTCAGATAGCATATTTTCAGGTTTTGTAGGGGCGGGTTTTACAGACAATTCCTCGCGGCAACAAACAATCTTTATCACCCGCCCCGCCCGTATGCAATACCGATGCAACGGTCAACGATATAACATCAATATAAGCTTCTTTAGCGGGAAAAGTTATGCCTCCTTCTAACTCGCAGCAGTTAACAATTCCACCTTTGGAAAATGGCGATCGCTTGACTCGCTTTGAATTCGAGCGGCGCTACAACGCCATGCCCCATCTGAAAAAAGCTGAATTAATTGAGGGAGTTGTTTACATGCCTGCTGCTGTGCGATTCCGGAGTCATGCTCAACCCCACAGTCGAATTATGGGGTGGTTGCTTGTCTATGAAACGGCAACCCCTGGCATTATTTTGGGTGATAATGCGACTGTTCGGTTGGACTTAGACAACGAACCTCAACCGGATGCGGTGTTGCTAATTGAGGAAAGTTGCGGTGGACAAGCGCGAATTAGCGAGGATGACTACATAGAAGGAAAACCCGAATTAATTGTTGAGGTTGCTGCTAGTAGTGCGACGATCGATCTGGGAGACAAAAAACGTGCCTATCGGCGCAATGGCATACAGGAATACCTCGTGTGGCAGGTGTTTGACCAACGTATAGATTGGTTTCAGTTAGAAGCAGGAGAATATGTGAATTTGCAACCTGATGCAGCAGGTGTAATTCGCAGTCAAGTTTTTTCAGGATTGTGGTTAGATCGAAATGCTTTGTTGGCAGGGAATATGCAGCAGGTGTTAGCAGTATTGCAGGCAGGCATTAACTCTGCCGAACATCAAGCCTTTGTGCAACAGCTAGCCGATTATCCCTAAAAGAAACCGGGTTTCTCGCAAACAAGAAACCCGGTTTCTAGGTTGCTGAAACTCTTTGGCAGGCAGGATGCCTACCCCACAAGAGTTTTTGCAGAGGCATCCACTCGCTTTCCCTCACAACTAAGGCTCTAGAAAACTAGCAATTACCAATTACCCATTACCAATTACCAATTACCAATTACCCATGTCAGGACGGTAATACCCGCTACAGAATGGGTGAACACCGATCTTGCGATCGCTCTTATTTCCCTACAATGGCTGTAGTTAGAAAAATTGCGTATAGAAAGGGGAGTCTATTCGATGCAACCGAATAATCCAAATCAATTTACCGAAAAAGCTTGGGAAGCGATCGCGAAAACCCCAGATATGGCTAAAGCTGCTTCGCAACAACAGCTCGAAAGCGAACACCTGATGAAAGCGCTGTTGGAACAAGAAGGGCTGGCGAGTAGCATTTTTAACAAGGTTGGGGTGAATGTGCAACGGCTGCGCGATCGCACAGATGACTTCATCAAGCGCCAACCCAAGCTTTCCGGTACAATTAATTCGATCTATCTCGGTCGCAGTTTGGATACACTGTTAGACCGAGCTGAAGAATATCGCAAAGAATATGGTGACGAGTTTATCTCGATCGAACACTTGTTGCTGGCATATCTCAAGGACGATCGGTTCGGTAAAGGCTTGTTCTCTGAATTTAGACTAGATGAAGCAAAGCTGAAGAATACGATCGCACAAATCCGCGGGGGACAAAAAGTGACGGATCAAAATCCGGAAGGAAAATACGAATCACTAGAAAAATACGGTCGAGATCTCACCCAACTAGCAAAGGAAGGTAAACTCGATCCGGTAATCGGGCGCGATGACGAAATTCGCCGCACAATTCAGATCCTCTCTCGCCGCACCAAAAATAACCCGGTGCTAATTGGCGAACCTGGTGTGGGTAAAACCGCCATCGTTGAAGGATTGGCGCAGCGCATCGTCAGCGGCGATGTCCCCCAATCTTTGAAAGATCGCAAATTAATCGCCCTCGATATGGGTGCGTTGATTGCTGGTGCCAAGTATCGGGGTGAATTTGAAGAACGTCTGAAAGCAGTATTGAAAGAAGTTACCGAATCTGGCGGTAATATCGTTCTGTTCATCGATGAAATTCACACCGTAGTCGGTGCGGGTGCAACGCAAGGGGCAATGGATGCCGGAAACTTGCTCAAACCCATGTTGGCGCGGGGCGAGTTGCGTTGCATTGGCGCGACGACTTTGGATGAGTACCGCAAGTACATCGAAAAAGATGCCGCACTCGAACGACGCTTCCAACAAGTATACGTAGATCAGCCGAGTGTAGAAGATACCATCTCTATCTTGCGCGGGTTGAAAGAACGCTACGAAGTTCACCACGGGGTGAAAATTTCCGATAGTGCGTTGGTAGCGGCGGCTACATTGTCTACGCGGTATATCAGCGATCGCTTCCTACCCGACAAAGCAATCGACTTGGTAGACGAAGCAGCGGCGAGATTAAAGATGGAGATTACTTCCAAACCGGAAGAACTCGACGAAATCGACCGCAAGATCCTGCAACTCGAGATGGAAAAGCTATCTTTGCAAAAAGAAAGCGATCGCGCTTCCAGAGAACGTCTAGAACGACTGGAAAAAGAACTCGCGGATCTCAAAGAAGAACAACGCACATTGAATGCACAGTGGCAGTCTGAAAAGGATATTATCAACCAAATTCAGACGATTAAAGAAGAGATCGACCGCGTTAACTTGGAAATTCAACAAGCAGAACGCAACTACGACCTCAACCGTGCGGCTGAATTAAAATACGGCAAGTTAATCGAACTACAACGGCGATTAGAAGAAACTGAACAACATCTAGCGCAAACCCAAACCAGCGGTAAATCCTTGCTGCGGGAAGAAGTCACCGAAGCCGATATCGCCGAAATTATTTCCAAGTGGACGGGAATTCCGATTAGTAAATTAGTCGAATCGGAAATGCAAAAACTGCTGCACTTGGAAGACGAATTGCACCGTCGCGTTGTCGGACAAGATGAAGCAGTTACCGCAGTTGCCGATGCGATTCAGCGTTCTAGAGCAGGTTTAGCCGATCCAAATCGTCCGATTGCTAGTTTTATTTTCCTCGGCCCCACCGGCGTTGGCAAGACCGAATTAGCCAAAGCTTTAGCGGCATATATGTTCGACACCGAAGAAGCAATGGTGCGAATTGATATGTCTGAATACATGGAAAAACATGCCGTTTCCCGTCTAATTGGTGCGCCTCCTGGATACGTTGGCTACGAAGAAGGCGGACAATTAACCGAAGCAATTCGCCGTCGTCCTTATGCGGTGATTCTATTCGATGAAATCGAAAAAGCGCACCCGGATGTATTTAACGTTTTGCTACAAATACTTGACGACGGTCGCGTTACCGATGCTCAAGGACATACGGTTGATTTCAAGAATAGCGTCATTATCATGACCAGCAATATCGGATCGCAGTACATATTAGATATTGCCGGGGATGATTCTCGCTATGAAGAAATGCGGAGTCGGGTAATGGAGGCGCTGCGAAACAACTTCCGTCCGGAATTTCTCAATCGGATTGATGAGTTGATTATCTTCCACGGATTGCAAAAGCAAGAACTGCGCCGCATCGTACAATTGCAGGTGGAAAGATTGGGTAAGAGATTGAGCGATCGCAAGATTTCCCTCAAACTTTCCGACGCCGCTTTAGACTTCCTTGCAGAAGTAGGATACGACCCCGTTTTCGGCGCGCGTCCATTAAAGCGTGCGATTCAAAGGGAATTAGAAACCCAAATTGCCAAAGCAATCTTGCGCGGCGAATTCAGCGACGGAGATACCATCTTTGTCGATGTAGAAAACGAACGCCTTTCGTTCAAGCGCTTACCCGCTGAATTGCTAACAACTCAATCCTAAACCTTTAAGAAACCGGGTTTTTTCAAAAAATCCGGTTTCTGTTTTTAGGGTTATCATCTAAATATTGAGAGGAAAAATAATTATGAAAATTTTTACTGCAATCGTCGAGCGAGACTTTGACACAAACCTCTATGTTGGTTACGTTCCTGGATTTCCAGGGGCGCATTCTCAAGGAGAAACCTTGGATGAGTTACGAGAAAATTTGCGCGAAGTGATTGAAATGTTGTTGGAAGATGAAAATATCGCGTTTAAAACAGAGTTCGTTGGGACGCAGCAAATAGTGATTCAATAAGTTATAAGCAATATTCCTGTTATAATGCAAAACCAATCAAGAAGCGAGATGCGATCGCAGCCGTTTAGTTTTGTTTGAACTCGAAGCATCTGTTAAAATCGACAGCAGGTGGAGTGAGCTTGAAATGGAAGTTATAAATATGCAGGAGGATTAATATGGATGTCATCATTCCTAATGAGATTGTTTCAGCGACAAAAATGTCAGCTACAGAACTGAAGCTGGAAATCGCTATTATGCTTTACAAACAGGAAAAAATCAGTAGCGGTAGAGCCTGTAAATGGTTAGGAATAAATCTGATTGAGTTCCGCCGAGAACTCGGTAAGCGCGGATTAACAGTCAACTACGATGTTGAAGATTTTGAGTCTGACCTTAAAACTCTCAGGTCGCTTGGAAGATTATGATTGTTGTCAGCGATACCTCACCAATTACAAGCTTAGCGGGCATAGGTCAACTAGAGCTTCTTCGACTGCTCTACAGCAAGGTGATTATTCCCCAAGCAGTTTATAACGAGATGGTAGGGGCAGGTAAAACAGTACCAGGCGCATCAGAAGTTCAAACCCTAGACTGGATTGAGACTCAGCAGGTTTACAATTTCAGCCAAGTTGAAGCACTTCAATCAGAATTAGATCCAGGCGAAGCAGAAGCGATTATCTTGGCTATCGAGTTAAATGCAGAGCTTTTGATTATGGATGAACGTCCTGGAAGAACGGTTGCGAGTCAGTATGGAATTAACGTAACTGGTGTGCTAGGAATCCTGCTATAGGCTAAAAGTAAAGGATTGATTCTAGCTGTCAAGCCTCTGATGGATCGATTGATCGCTGAAGTAGAGTTTCGCGTCAGCAATCAACTGTATACGCTCATTTTAAAATCTGCGGGTGAGTAGGTTGTTGAGTTGCAGAGATGCGATCGCAAGATTTCCCTCAAACTTTCCGACGCCGCTTTAGACTTCCTTGCAGAAGTAGGATACGACCCCGTTTTCGGCGCGCGTCCATTAAAGCGTGCGATTCAAAGGGAATTAGAAACCCAAATTGCCAAAGCAATCTTGCGCGGCGAATTCAGCGATGGAAATACCATCTTTGTCGATGTAGAAAACGAACGCCTTTCGTTCAAACGGTTACCCGCTGAATTGCTAACCACTCAATCCTAAACCTTGAAGAAACCGGGTTTTTTCAAAAAACCCGGTTTCTGTTTTTAGCGAAGGTAACTAGACTTTTTTAGGACTAATTTCAAACGCTAATTCAGAACGATAGAAGCACAGATCAAAAGCTAACAAAAAATTCATCTGTCCCAAAATCAAAGGAGCATTTCTGTCTTTTGTCCATGCAAAAGCCAGTTCCACTGGGGAAAATTTCTCAACAGTTGCCATCAACACCAATGCTCGCGCCTCGAACCTAGCCAAATTGCCCCCTAACGGAATAGAAAGCCTTTGTCGCTCCCAAACTGCTCCCAGCCTTAAACCCATTTCGTAAGGCAATACGTTGACGCTAGAACCTGTATCTAGCAAGCCTGACACACTAAGCGATTGGTTTCGGTAAGTCAGGATTAGCGGTAGATATGGCAGTGTACTCAATGCACCGAGATCTGGATCTACCTCCGTAAAGGCAAATCTGACTTTATCAACCATGTGTCGCTACTGTTTCCTCTGCTAATGCTTTTGCTAAAACAGCAGCAGCTTCAAAAGAATCATGTAAACCTTGACTAGCTACTTTGCCTTGAACGTCCAAGGGGGTTAAATCCGATTCCTTTAACAACTCAGCTACCAGCCAGTGTAATAGCAAGAGTTTATCAGAAGAAGATAATTCTTTGAGGAGGGGAACAAGCTCGGTGATAGACATAAGCTGTTTAATGAATTTTGGTTGCCTCTATTTTAGAGCCTTGAGCAAAGCATCTGCACAACCAGCTCAAGTGCGATCGCACTATCATTGCAACAGACAAAGGAGCGGCTGAAACCCTCGCTAAATCAAAGTTTCATCGATTGTACCCATGTAAGAGTGGCTGACAAAATCAGTCTTCGGCTAGAAAATTCAGTGACTTCTTCATGCTTTCCCGTTGGTTGCATTTCTACGATTTTCCCGTCAATAAGTTCGTAACGCCCGTCCTCTGGTATCCATGCGATGAATTCTTCAAACGTAACTGGTTTCGGTATGGCTTGAATCACGATCGTTTCTCCTTTACTTTGGTGGTTTGGGCTGCGATCTTTTCGCCCGCCCTTTTCCGTTTCCGCTGACTTGAACTTTGGCTTCGGTTTCGCTAGGCAGTGGTTGAGATAAAACCGCTGTTTTTTCTTTGTCCTCTGCTATAGCTCGCTTGACCAAAATTTTCACAAATTGCGGCAAAGTGACAAAATTCTTTTCAGCCATTGTCTGGAGATATTGGTATTCGTTCGGCGTCAATCTGATCGACACCTGTGGGTTATTAGATGGCATCTATAGCAATTTGATTTACTACTTAACCATCTTAGGCGTTGGCAGTATTTCTGCTGCATTAGTCAGCAAGTGTTAACAAGTGCTAGCACTTGCCAACACTATAACAGACATAGAGGCAAAACGGCTACGACTGTGCGAAATAGGCGATCGCTCCCCATCATATTTTGTTAAGGGTATCTTGACAGTTGTTCCCAATGGCGCTATTGTCTCTGTTTAAGGTTGCTCGAGTTCAACGACAGCAACCCTTGTCCACCCAAAAATCTAGTATCGCTGCCCCATGCCGGTTCCAAGCGGCAAAGGACAGCTTAACCCCCACACTGTTAGGAGCAGTCTGGAGGCTAACAGAGCATTTTAACATTTCTCTGTAGCCACCCTGCTTTGCGCTGCCTGCGGGGTGGCTAGATTTTTTGGTTTTCAATCCAAAAAACAGGAGAATTTATCGTGGCAGAAGAGTTTTTGGGAGACTCTACCGGATCTGTGCGTCCAAATTCTGACGCCTTTGAACCGAAACGAGAAAAGATCGAGTTTATGATTGTGGGATCTCGCGAGGGGGTGATGGAAGAAATCCTCAAGTTTTACAAAATGGGATTTGCGCCCGTTGATGAATGGAGTCCCATAACGCCCATGCCCAACACCGATAAAATGATGACCATCTTGGTGCGCGATCGCAAAGGAGGATCTACCGATTCATCGATTCGGAAGTCGGGACGATAAGAAACCGGGTTTCTATCCAAGAAATCTACGCCGTATCAAACCCACCCGGCAATAAATTTCCGGATTATTGTAGAGACGTTACATGTAACGTCTCTACAAGTCGGTTAAAACTCACATCTTGCACCTACCCGATAAATAGCCCTGAAATAAATTACTTGCTCAAAGCTTAAGTTAGCTAAAGCTAACTAAAATCAAGGTTTTAACCCGTTTCAACGGGTTTTAGCTTTAAGCCGGAACTTTAGTTCTCGGCTTGGTGCAAGATCTGAGTTAAAACCAACTAAATGCCCTCAAACCAGTTTGTTTTAACAGACTTTCGCTAAAAGCCCTTGGAATTTATTCCCTGGCGGGTTTGATACTTAGCGCTTTTTCCTGACAGCGAGGAAATTTAAGAATCGAATTTGCTCGTGGAAGCGTTGTCTTTTATACAGGGTTGATAAAATGCCTGATGTTTTTATCATTGGAGGGTCAAACGGTTCGGGTAAGACCACTGTAGCTTTGAGCATATTACCCAATTTTTTAGATACATTTGAATATGTAAACGCCGCTCAAATTGCATCTGGTCTTTCTCCGTTCAATCCAGAGTCAGTTGCTATTCAAGCAGGACGTTTAATGCTAGAAAGGATGGATTACCTTGCCAATTCTGGTACTAATTTTGCTTTTGAAACTACCCTAGCTGCCCGTAACTTTGCTCGTTTTTTGAGCAACTGCAAAACCAAGGGTTACACGATTAACCTGATTTATTTTTGGTTACAAAGTCCAGAGTTAGCCATTGAACGAGTCAGGAGACGGGTAGAAAGTGGAGGTCATAATATTCCTGAAGATGTTATCCGTCGTCGTTATGAAAGAGGACGCAGGAATTTAATAGAGTTATATTTACCTTTATGCGATACTTGGATAGTCTATAATAATTCTAGTTCAGAGTCGCAATTAGTGGTTGAATGCACTCTCAATCGAGAAGTTATTATTTATCAACCTGAAACTTGGAATCAAATTAACTCGTAGAAATATGAACAAACCAGCAACCGAAAAATTATCCAGTAAAATTGATGTAGCTGTTAAATCGGCGATCGCTGAAGCAATAGAAAAGCACCGGAGATTGGGACAATCAATCAGTATTTGGCAAGACGGTAAAGTTGTAACCTTAACCGCTGACCAAATCCCACCTCTTCAACCAGAAAAATAAATAGAGAACGCAGAGGAAGAAAACAGAGAGAGCAATAATTCCGATGCCAACGGAATTGATATCATATGAAAGCTTTGAAGTATAATAAAGATTTAGTCCACTTAAGTGGAATTAAGCTATTAGCCAGGGAATTTATTCCTTGGCGGGCGATGATATTGGTGCAATATCTCAAATTACTTATTTCAAATTTAAGGTAGCATATTCAGGGTCTATCCTGATAGGTGGAAGGTGTGAGTAAACAAACTTATGAATTGGAGAAATATATTATTTGTTAACCATGATGGCTGTCAATCTATCAAAATAGTGAGTTCGGCTAACAAATTATGAGGAAAGAACCTCTATCCGGGGAAAGATTTGGCTGAGGCTGCAAATACAGTAAAAATAGAATGCTAAATCTTAGAGGATTGTATTGTATGAAACTGATAGGACGCTTGTTGGCTACAACTCTGTTGTTTGTGTCGGCGATCGCATTCGTTTGGCAAGGTGCATGGTTCTCGAACTCTAACGCAATGGCTGCTCCTGGTATAACCTTGATTGCAACCGCTGACGCGGGAAATGCAGTCAAAGGAAAAGTCAGTGAAGATACTGGACGCGCCAAGAATTTTATCGAAGATACCAAAGATAAAGTTGAACGCACAGCCAAGAAAAATGCCTCCAAAGTTGAAGATGCAGATGACAATGGTGGTTTCTTTGCGCGCAAAGCTAAGAAAGATGCAGCAACAATTGTGAAAAGAGCAGAGGAAGATGCAGCCAGAACCGAAAAAGCTGTAGACAATACTAAGAAAGCCGTTAAAAGCACCGTCGATAAAGTCAAGGATGGTTTGAGAGACTAGATAGTGCTAATTGCTAATGGCTAATTGCTCATGGCATAGATACCCGGCTGCATGACGTAGTCGGGTATCTTGGATCTGAGGCGATCGCTTGCATGGCAAAATGGAAGAAAGTCGCGAAGACAATTTATCAATTATCCATTAAACTTACCAATATCATCTCCGGCAGTTTTGGCAGTAAATGAGTCATATGATGTCCGGTAGCAATGGTAGTGTTTAATTTTTGATCTTGTAGGGGCGGGTTTTACCAACAATGAAGTGAAACCATGATAGATCTCTATAAACCCTTCCTTTGCTGACGCTATCGATGCCAGCGGGCATGATATCAGGCATCTAACTGCATAAGTCCCCTTGCTCCAGAGGTAGTAATAAATAGGAGAAGGAAGTTAAGAAAGCTAGATTCTCCAGCAAGGTGGTGTTAAAGATGTGCTGCTACAACAAAAAAGGTTCTCCACTGATCAAAATTGTCTACACCAAGGTCAACATTGAAGGGAAAGAAGAGCTTGTTGCACTCAAACTTTATGCCGATGGTTCCGTTGAACGCAATGATTAATATCAAACCCTGTTGCATCGGGATGATTGGCTTTTTTGCTAATTGCTAATTGACAATACGTGCAGTAATTCTGATGCAATCGAAAACGATATCAAGGGATGCAGATAAACCACAGGAATTTAGCTATGAAAATGCATTAGAAACCCGGTTTCTCTAAAAAACCGGGTTTCTGCAATTGAAGTTCGCCCGATGGAATGACCGACTGGAGGATGACAAGGGTAAGCTGTAAACTATATCTTAAGCGCAATACAGCGGATTGCTTTTCGAGTGAGGTACAGCCAATAGGCTTTGAATGCAATAGCGGCTGCCATTTTTGCTGCCGCTATACAAACGAGAGGTGTACCTCATGCGTCTGCAATCGGCTATAAGAAGCTCAGGCGGCACCTATGGACGCAAAAATCGGGGGATTCGATTTACCTATTGTGAGCAAAATAGTTGGTTTGGTGCAACGGTTGTTTCATCCTGCTGAGTCGGCAGACTATCAGGAATGGCGACAGGGATTTATGCGCGATCGCTTGCACCTTTCCTTATGGATTATCATCCTTTATTTTTTGACCTCTTCAGCCAGCACCATCTACGTATTTTTTATCAATTCTACCCAATTCAACAAAGATATCGTCAAACTCTATAAAGATCCAACCCTTGCGGATCGATTTAGAAGCGTTGTCACTATTCATAGTTTAATCTTTATATTTTTATTAGTTAGTTTCTTGTTTTTGCAAAAAACCAAATGGGGAAAACGCAATTTAGGATTGCTTTTTCTTAGTATTTCTTTGTCGATGACACTAAGCGATCATATCGTTGCCACATTCTTTAATATCCCATTACCTCCCAACTGGACTTTGGAGTTTTTAGGACAGGCTATTTTAATTCCCGTTTGTTGGCGTTTGCATTTGTTATCTCAGTTAGTACCGATTGCTTACTATGCAATTGTTTATCCGCTGTTGGGAATCACTAAAATAGGAGAGCGCTCGATTTACGATTCCTACACGTTTGGGATAATTATCAATCTATTTTGGGTTTGCCTGATCTGCGATTTGGCGGTGTATATGTACGAGAAACTGCAACGCGCAGAGTTTGAATCTCGGCGGGGATTGCGAGTGTTTTTGCATTCGGTTTCCCACGATTTGCGAACTCCGGTTATCGGTACTTCGATTGTTTTGCAAAGTCTTTTAAAGAAATCAGATCAAAAATTGGTGGTGGATCGATCGGTATTGGAAAGGTTATTGCAAGGAAGCGATCGCCAGATGAATTTAATCAATTCTTTGCTCGAAGCTCATGCTACCGAGGTGCAAGGAATTACCCTCAATTGCGAACCACTCCATTTAGCAACTATAGTAGAAGCTGTTCTGTCGGATTTAGAACCAGTTTTAAGTAGAAATCAGGTAATTTTAAACAATAAAATTAGCGCTGATTTGCCTTTAATTAACGGCGATGCAACTCAATTGTGGCGCGCGTTCACCAACTTAATTTCTAACGCCATCAAGCACAATCCGCATGGAATTACTTTGACGTTAAATGCAGAAATTGATCGCCATAAAATGATTCGTTGCACCGTCGCCGATAATGGGATTGGCATTTCGCGCGGACAATGCGATCGCTTATTTGAACTGTACGCTAAAGGCGATCGCGCTCGCTATATGCCCGGTTTGGGTTTAGGATTGTATTTATGCAAGCAAATTATTACCGCCCACGGCGGCAAAATTGGCGTCATTAGCAGTCCCAACGCCGGAGCAACTTTCTGGTTTACACTACCTTTAGCGCCAAATTAGATCTTGCATCTTGCCACCAACCCGCCCGGAAATTTATTTCCGGGCTAACAGCAAAAGTCCTCTTGCATAGGACTGGTAAAAAGCAAGTATCAGTCCATTTTAATGGACTTTAGCTATTAGCAAGGAAATTTATTTCCTTGCGGGCTATAACCTTGCGGGCTATAACCTTGCGGGCTATAACCTTGCGGGCTATAACCTTGCGGGCTATAACCTTGCGGGGGATAACCAAGTCTCAATTGGTTCAGTTGATTTTACAACCTGCATCCCAGCATCAGCAAAGCGTTGAAAAGCTGCATCTGCTTGTTCGCTAAAATCAATTATCCCAGGAACTACAACAGGTGAAGTGCAATCTTCCAGTAGATAGATTTTTTTAGCAAGATTGGCATCTTTTGCCATAATTTCCGTCAGCAAATCGTCAATTGTCCAGGCAACGCAGTGACTCTTAGCTTGACCGGCAATAATTACTTTGTCAAATTCCAGCAATTTTTGGATAAAAGATGTATTTTTCTGCGCTATTGTTTGACCGTTATAACTATCCAAAACTTCGGGACGCAATACGGAGTAATTTTCAGTTAGGGGATTGTTACCTTTAATTTCAAACAGCGTTTGACTATTCCTAACTATGTTATGGAAAAATATCGCTTCTTCCACCGCCGAAACTAAAGCGTGACCAATCCCGCCCAACATAGAATGATAAGGCCAAACGGTTAAAGGATATTTGCCTTCATCGCTCAATTTTTGGACGTAGTGCAAGGCATGTTTTTGCAGTGTATTGTAGTCGCCATTGGCAATGCTGTAAGCAATATCTGGATTAACTTTCCAAATGCCTTTTTGCACGTCATCTAAAGTAATGGTAGTTGTTAGCGCAGGATGTTCGCCAGCTTCGTTTATCCAGAATAGGGGATGGAAAATTTGCGCGGCGGTGTGGGTGTCCATTGTGGGTGCAATGGTTGTAATAACACCCAAGTTGCGATAGATAAATTCGCACAGTCGCACGTTGTCATCAACCGCACCTGTACGCGATCGCCCGCCAACAAATAATTCAAATTCGGGGATGCAAAAGGTATTCTGAACGTCAATTGCTAATAAACAAATGCGAGTTTTGTCTTTAGCTGCTGGTTGTATTTCGTGCTGTTTCGCCCAGCTTTTGGCTTGTGCAGCCAGGTTTTGATAACTGACTCGCCATACTTCTCCAACTTTACTAGAGTCAAAGTGGGACGGGATTGGTAGTTGTTTGTTTGTTGCTGTTGTCATAGGATCAAACCGCCAATAAAGCAGAGATTAGTAGTTAATCGGTATAATTTCACCCATTATAACTCTTAATAAAGCCGAGGGCAGGCAGGATGCCCACCCCACAAGAGTTTTTGGATATATCTATTACCAATTACCAATTACCAATTAAAATGATGAATTTGGTTGTTTCAAAAATTCCGCTTCTTCTGGTGTCGTTTCGCGACCAAGTATTTTATTGCGATGGGGGAAGCGTCCGAATCTTTCGATAATTTTTAGGTGTTGGATGGCGTAATCAATCGCGTCGGCACAATCTGGATATTCGCTTAACCCATGCCATAACTCAACCGATTGATGTTGATCGGCAAGATTTTCGCTATGTTCAAAAGGCAAGTAAATAAACCATCGCTGCACGGGTAATAATTCGCGGTCAAAACCACGATTGACGGCGTGTTTTGCTGCTGAGAGTGCTTGGGAATCGGTAGCAAATGCTTTTGGTTCGCCGCGAAAGATGTTTCTGGGAATTTGATCGAGCAAAATTATCAATGCTAGACAACTTTGGGGTGAATTTTTCCATTCATCCAGTTTGCCTGATGCGGCTAATTCGTAATCGGTTTGAAACTGGTTTTGCACTCTAATATCGAATTCTGGATCTGACGCGAACCAAAACTGGCGAGGTTTTCCGTAGCTAGACTCGTCGGGGTTACCAAACCAAAAATTTAGGATTTCTTGAAATTGTGACATAGTGCGATCGCTCGATCTTATGATTAAAATGTTGTGAAATAATTTCCTGATAACCCCTGTGAGATTTTGAATAAAGATTTGGGAACACTATACCTAACTGACGATTGCCAAATTAACGGAGGTAGAGATTGCTTCAATCACCTGTTTTGAATTCATCGCTAGCTACTCACCCTGAAATCCAAATACTGCTTTGCTGCGCCACCACCCAGATAGAATCGGAAACAGCCTCGCGCCTCAAAGCCCTGGTACAAGAAAATATAGACTGGGTGAAGCTGACTCAATTGGCGCAACAGCACCGAGTGATGCCGCTATTGTACTCGAATTTGAATGCAATCTGCCCGCAAGCGGTTCCCAAAGATATTCTAAATCAATTGCTGGTTAATTTCCGCGCCAATACTCGACGCAGTTTATTATTGAGTGCGGAACTGGTTAGACTCCTGAATTTATTTGAGGCACAAAAAATTTCAGCGCTTCCCTTTAAAGGGCCAGTTTTAGCCGCTTCTGCCTATGGTAATTTGTCGTTGCGGCAGTTTAGCGATTTAGATATTTTGGTTCGCCCTCAAGACATAGAAAAAGCCAAGGCGCTGTTTTTGTCTGAGGGGTATCGGATGAAAATCGAGCGGATTGAAGTGACTCAAGAACAGGAAGCGGCGTTTGTGCGATCGCAAAGCATCCATCAATTTGTCCGCGAAGCTGCCTATCCTTTTATTCACCACAAAAAAGGCGTTACGGCAGAATTACACTGGGGAATAATGCCGCAATATTTTTGTTTTCCTATCGATTCTCTGGCGTGGGAGCAAAGCGAATTTGTCTCGATTGCTAGTAACAAAGTACCCAATCTTTCGCCAGAAAATACCCTCATGATGCTGGTCGGACACGGTACAAAAGACTGTTGGACTCAGCTTGCAAGAATCTGCGACATTGCTGAATTAATCCGCAGCCATCCCCAGTTAAACTGGACTAAATTAATCGAGCAAGCAAGAATTAAAGGCGGTCAGCGGATTTTGTTTTTGGGTCTTATGCTTGCACGCAATCTTTTAGGAGTTTCTCTCCCAGAGGAAGTTTGGCAAAAGATCCAAGCGGAACAAGAAGTAGAGTTACTAGCTAGGCAGGTTAGCGAAAGGCTTTTCTCTCCGTCAAATGCCTCGTTTCAAGATGGTTCAGTTACCCGATTTCATCTGGGCACGAGAGAACGGCTAATGGACAAAGTTCGGTATTTTATCAAAGTATTAATAACGCCGACTACCTCTGATTGGCTGCTGCTACCATTGGCTCAATTTCCTGCTTTTCTTTACTATCTACTGCGACCGATCCGGTTAGTGAGAGAGCAGGTATCGAAAGTATTGAATTGAAGTTGCCGTCACCCTTAAGGGTGCGGCTATACAAACTAAGTCCGCCTGCGCGGACTGAAGCTGTAGGTTGGGTTGACGTTAGGAAACCCAACAATTTTATAGGTTGGTGTTGGGTGGTGCTGCTCTTTATCCAACCTACAACTACGGCTATTAAATCCGTTGGCATGGGAAAAGTAGGAAAAGTAGGATTTTTTCTGCTTTGATTGATGAATTAGCAATTTCTTTACAAAACGCAAGCCGCCCCACATCAAAATTTTATACTTCAAGAGTTAAACTACGGTTATACTTAAGTTAAATCGAAGTAATATCGACATAAACAATGATGGCACAATCAGATAAATTCAGCGTCAATGCTCCAAAAGTAGTCCACGAAACTATTGAGGGGGAGGTCGTAATCGTCAATCTAGACAAGGGAGATTATTATAGTCTGGTGCAAGCTGGAGCGGATATTTGGAACGGGATTATTAGCGGTATTTCCAGAGACGAGATTATCCAAGAAATGAATCAGCGGTATGCAGGCGATCGCGCAACTATAGAAAAGAGCATCAACGAATTTATCGAGCAATTGCAGCGCGAGGAATTGATTAAAATTGACCAGACAGATGAGTCGCCCAACTCGAATGGTAAAACCGCGCCAATTGCAGCGGAAGTTAACGGAGAAAAGCCAAACTTTGAGCCGCCATCGTTAAATAAATACACCGACATGGAAGAATTGCTAGCTTTAGATCCAATCCATGAAGTAGACGAAGAAGTTGGCTGGCCTAGTGCTAAAGTTGAAGCTTGATTCAATCAATATCCCGCTAAAATGTAGGGTGCGTTAGCTGTGCGTAACGCACCATTAAACTCAACTTTCCCAAATCAAATGACAAACGAGTTAACAGATCTTGAAATTGCGACCAAAACAGAAGAGAAAAACTCTCTGGAATTTTTCAACACAGTCTACGAACTATACGAAAAAGCCGAGTCATCAGCGGGTGGTTGTATTGAACGTTTCTATTGCATAGCGGGGAAAAAAATCCGATTGCGATTTGCTGGCGAGGCATTAATTCCTTACATGACTCCGGCTTTAGGACACTTAGCAATTGAGCCAGTTTCCGATCCAGATTTAACAGTTTGTTTGTGGGATAGTAGCTCAACAAATACTATAATGCCGCCACCACCTTGGCGGAGAAATCAGCATCATCCCAAGCGGGGAGAAATTATCGGGTTTAATAGCGATCGCATTCACACGAGTTTCCAATGGGGTGCGTTTGCATTGAGTTTGTTGGATCGCGATCGCAACTTGGGAATTTATTGGGTAGAAACCCCCGCACAACTACCTTACTGGGAAACAGGTTCCCCTCTGCGGACAATTTTTAATGTCTGGATGGGTAAGCAGAAAATTCAACTGGTACATGCAGGTGCAGTGGGGATACCAAGCGGTGGCGTATTGTTAGTTGGAAAAGGCGGATCGGGTAAATCAACTACCGCTTTAAGTTGCCTGAATTCCGAACTTTTTTATGCCAGCGATGACTATAGTTTAGTTACTGCCGAACCGAATCCAACCGTTTTTAGCATCTACAGTACGGGTAAAAAAAATGCCGACGACGTGGAAAGATTGCCGTTTTTGACAAAAGCAATAAGTAATAGCGATCGCTTAGATTCTGAAAAAGCACTTTACTTCATCAACGAGCATTTTCCCGAAAAAATTATCTCTAGTTTTCCCATCCGCGCCATTTTAATGCCACGCATTACCGGAAAACCAGAGACGACTTTAACTCCCACTTCTTTTTCTGCTGCCTTATTAGCACTTGCACCGAGTACCGTGATTCAATTGCCGGGTGCTGGCAAAGAAGCTTGTCAAATCATGATGCAAGTTGCCAGCAAAGTTAATTGCTACTATCTAGAACTCGGTACTGAAGTAGCTCAAATCCCTCAAGTTATTTTCAACTTAATTTCTCAAGCATAACCAATGGAAAATCAACAATTATCAGTCAGCGTCGTTATCCCGGTGTATAACGGAGAGAAGTTTTTAGATTCGGCAATTCATCATGTCAAAAACCAGAACTATTATCCAATAGAAATTATCGTCATTGATGATGGTTCGACCGATAACACAGCCGAAGTCGCCGCCAAATTTAAAGATAGTATCCGCTATGTTTACCAGGAAAATAGCGGCCCCGCAGCCGCAAGAAATCATGGGATAAAGATAGCAAAAGGAGATGCGATCGCATTCTTAGACGTTGACGATTTGTGGTCAGAAAATACGCTCAAAATTAAAGCCAATTATTTGGCGGAGCATCCATCGGTAGAAATTGTTCAAGGATTAATCCAACAAATAAAAATACCGGAAACGCTAGAAAAAAATCAAGCAAGCTTTGAAATTGTTTCCAAGCCTTATCAATTTATTAATTTAGGCAGCGGAATTTATCGAAAGTCAGTGTTTGATAAAATTGGATTACTTGATGAAACACTCAATTATGCTGAAGATTATGACTGGTTTTTACGAGCTTGGGAAAATAACATTTATAAAGTAGTCCTAGAGCGAGTGACCCTGTTTTATCGAAAGCACGATAACAACATGACTGAGGGGAAACAATTAGTAGAACTAGGGTTTGTGAAAATATTTAAAAAACACCTCGATCGGTGTAGAAAAAAAGGAAAATTTACGCGATCGCCTGAATTACCTGCTTTACCAGAATACATTGGTGTAGCTCCTGCTAACAAAGAAGTATGGAAATTTAAACGCGAAATCACAAAAAAACCAAATGATTGATTGGCTAATCTTTAAGGGATAAGATAATGAAAGAAAATCATGGTTTAGTTATTGTAATAATTCCCGTTTACAATTGGGATCGCGATCGTACCTCAAGTGCTTCTTTATCGGCGCATTCATGGCTCAAACTTATCCCACGAGACAGAAGCAATGCGATCGGGAAGTATGGGATTTTTAAGAGCGTCAATTAAGCGTAAACACCAGCATAAATCTGCCAAATAAAAGTGTAGTAAAAGTTAATGATAGAAAACAATCCTTTGACCAGCGTCATTATTCCAGTTTATAACTGCGATCGCTACCTACCTCAAGCCATCGAAAGCGTCCTGAATCAAACCTATCAGCAATTTGAAATTATTGTCGTAGATGATGGTTCAACGGATAAAACGGCTCAAATCGCTACGATATTCAGTGACAAAATTCGTTATGTTTATCAAGAAAACAGCGGCCCATCTACGGCTAGAAACACAGGTATAAAGATTGCCAAAGGAGAGATTATTACCTTCTTAGATGCTGACGATCTTTGGAGTCAAAATAAACTGCAACTACAACTGGCATACTTAGGGGAAAATCCATCGCAGGAAGTAGTCATAGGTTGCACGCAATTTATGCAGCTAACCCTTGGAGATGAGCGGCAGAAATTTGCAGAAATTGGCGAACCCCGGATATTTCTAAACTTAGGTAGCGCCATTTTTAGAAAATCTGTATTTGAGCAAGTTGGTTTATTTGACGAAACCCTCCGTTATAGCGAAGATGTTGACTGGTTTAACCGTGCTAGAGAAAGCGCAATTGCAATTTTAATGCACCAAGAAGTCGTGCTGTTTTATCGACAACACGAACAGAATATGACCCGCAATAAAGTCGCCAACGAACTCAATGTATTGAAAGTACTAAAGCGATCGCTAGATCGACGGCGCAATAAAAATCATGGAGTAGCTACGCAACTTTCCAAGTTATCAGAGGAGTTAAAATAATGACAGAAAATCATCCTTTAGTGAGTGTAATAATTCCCGTTTATAACGGCGATCGCTATCTGGCTGAAGCAATCGAAAGTGTTGTGCAACAAACCTATCAGCCAATAGAAATCATCCTCGTCGATGATGGCTCAACAGACAATAGCGCCAATATTGCTCGCTCCTATAAACAAGTCCGTTATATTTACCAATCTAATCAAGGAGTTGCAGTCGCTCGTAATGTGGGAATTTCTCAAGCGCGGGGGGAATTCATAGCTTTGCTCGATCAGGACGATCGGTGGACACCCAATAAGTTAAGCGTCCAAATTAAATATTTGCTCGAACACCAAAATATAGGTTACACGCTGGCAAAAATGCGCGTGTTTTTAGAGCCTGGAACTGAAAAACCTTCCTGGTTAAAAGCGGAATATTTATCAGAAGATATACCAGGCTACATAGTGGGATCGTTAGTTATCCGTAAGTCTGTTCTGGAAAAAGTTGGTGAGTTTAACCTTCATTACAAATTCGGTAACGATTCTGACTGGTTTTTCCGCGCTAATGATGCGGGTATCCCCATGACTATTTTGCCTGAAACGCTTTTATACAAGCGCGTGCATGGTGCTAATGAGTCTCATAAAATACAGCCGATGACTGCGGAGATGTTACAACTTGTCAGGTCATCAATTCAGCGGAAACGCAAGCAGAACATATCAAAAGATCGGTAAAGGAAGTGGAAAAAATGAACAATTTGGTGAGCGTAATCATACCAGTATATAATTGCGATCGCTACCTAGCCCAAGCCATCCAAAGCGTGCTAGATCAAACCTATCAACCCCTGGAAATTATTGTAGTCGATGATGGATCGACCGATAGCAGCGCGGAGGTAGCTAAAAGCTTCGGTTCTGCGGTGCAATACTGTTTTCAAGTCAATAGCGGTACCGCAGCAGCTCGCAATCGAGCAATAGAATTAGCAAAAGGCGATTTCTTTGCCTTTCTCGATGCAGACGATGTTTGGGTAGAGGATAAATTAACGCGGCAAATGGCAGCATTTTCAAGTCAACCCGATCTCGATGCAGTCTTCGGACAAGTTCAACAGTTTCTTAGTCCAGAATTGCCTGAGAATATGAAGGGAAAACTCCACTGTCCTACTGAATTAATGCCAGGACATATTCCTTCAGCTTTGTTGATTAAACGCGATTCATTTTTGCGAGTAGGCTTATTTGAAACTCAATGGAAATTAGCAGAATTTGCTAGTTGGCAGGTACGTGCCACAGAGTTAAAACTCAGGACAATGACGTTACCCGATCTAGTTGCCAAACGGCGAATCCACGAAAGTAATAAAGGCATTCAGAAACGCCAATACCAAATAGAATATACTCGGATTCTTAAATCGTCACTAGACCGACGCCGCAGCCAGAGTTAGTTGATTGAACTGCTGAATCAATTGAACCCAAGAATAAAGTATAATGAACCCAGATTCAGCGTCAATCAGCAAATTAGCGAATTCAGTTTGGATAAATGACATTAAAAAATCGATTAAAAGCAGCATTAACAGCCTTTGTTAATCCTAGTGCAATTCAGAAGCCAGCCACACAAAAACCACTCCCAAAACTAGAACCAGATCCAGCGGTGGTGATGGATAATCAGCTTTTAGCAGGAAAAAATGTTCTGGTCACTGGAGCCGGAAAAAATATTGGCAGAAGTATTGCCTTGGAAATGGCAAAACAAGGAGCTAATGTTTTTTTTACCGATGTTAGTGAGTCAAAAATTACTCAGGTTGACAAGGAATTAAAAACTTATACAGTTAAAAGTCAAGGATATGTCTCGGACATATCCAAGCCTGAAGATATTGATAATTTACATGGCAGCTTAGGGAAAAATCAAGTTAAAATTGACATTCTTGTTAATAATGTAGGGATTCAATTTGAAACGATTGGCATCAATAACTTAGATTTAGGAGAATGGCATAAAACATTTAACACAAATGTGTTTGGGCCTATGTATCTCACCAAACTGATCTCACAAATGATGGTAAGCGATCGCATTCAAGGCTCTATTATATTTATGACTTCCGTACACCAAAAAGAAATTGTCCGTTGGCCTAGTTATAGTGCTTCAAAAGCAGCATTAGGTATGATTATTCAAGAATTAGCTGTAGACTTGGCTCCCTATGGCATCAGAGTTAACGGCATCGCTCCCGCTTGGGTAGCAGAAGATGAACAAGGACACCCTTTCAGTCAGGAGTATCACCTACTGCATCATAGTTCTATCAATCCCCGTTATATTGGTAGAGCGGCTGTTTACTTAGCCTCAGATTATTTTTCAAAATTCACAACTGGAACCATCATTAAAATTGATGCAGGAGCGTCATTATATAACTATCGTGTTGCACAAAATCCACCTGACTAGAAGAAAAATATTAGCTGGAGTTCTGTTATTAGGTTTGGGATTGGGGATTAGTATTTTTACCAAGAGTCACAAACAAATGTTTCGGATTAAAACTTGGTTAAAGCAACAGTTGAAACCCGCAGTTGTCGGTCGTTTAGAGGCCAAAGATCCGGCATTTCAAAGCCTTTTTCCTCAGAATGCTAAATGCGATCGCATCGCGACGGGATTTCAATTTACCGAAGGCCCAATTTGGGTTTCCCAACAAAAATATCTGCTTTTCAGCGATATTCCAGCCAACAAAATCTACCAGCTAACTCCCGATAGTCAGGTGAAAGTTTTTAGAGAACCTAGTAATAATTCCAACGGTTTAACGAGGGATAAACAAGGACGACTGATTGCTTGCGAACATGGCACGCGCCGAGTTACCCGCACTGAAAAAGATGGTTCAATCACCGTATTAGCCGCTCAATTTAACGGGAAACCTTTAAATAGTCCTAACGATATTGTCGTCAAAAATGACGGTTATATTTATTTTACCGATCCGCCTTATGGCATCAAACCAGAACAGCAAGAACAACCGATTCAAGGAGTTTATCGGCTTGCACCAGATGGCAAGGAACTTATCGTCATTGCCGATGATTTTGATAAACCGAATGGTTTAGCTTTCTCGCCCGATGAAAAACAGCTTTATATCGCTGATTCGGAACGCCGTCACATTCGCGCATTCGACGTTCAAGCTGATGGAAAGCTTGCCAATGGACGCATCTTTTACGATATGAAAACCGACAAACCTGGTTTACCCGATGGCATGAAAGTAGACGTGCAAGGACACATTTACTGTACGGGTGGCGGCGGAGTTTGGGTGTTTAATTCAGCAGGCAAGCATTTAGGCACAATTGTTACTCCAGAAGTGCCAACAAATTGCGCTTGGGGAGACGATGATTGGCAAAGTCTTTATATTACCGCTCAAACTTCGGTTTACAAAATTCGCGTTAACATTCCCGGTATTCCTGTCTAACTTACACGATTTATGAATTTACCCACTTCCGCTCAAAAATTACTGCTCAAAGCAGCACTGTTACAGGGAGAAATAGCAACCGACTCCTGGCAACAATGGAAAGCATCGGTTGATATTGAAAATCTCGACCAAGAATCCTACCAATTACTGCCTTTACTGTATGGCAATTTATCCACCCATGACGTGAAGGATGAGCATATGGGCAGACTCAAAGGAGTCTACCGACGCAGTTGGTGTGAAAACCAAGTGATGATGCAAAACCTCACAACAATTCTGCGTTGTTTTCAGGAAGCTAAGATAGACACGCTGTTGCTGAAAGCGGCAGCTATGAACTTACATTTATCTCGGGATAACAGTCTGCGGATGATAAATTATCTGGATATTCTCGTTCATCCAGCAGATGCCTTAAAAGCGATCAGTTTATTACAAAAAATAGGCTGGAAACCTCAAGAAAAAATCCCTGCAAAACTTGTACCTTTTGCTCACATTTTGGGATTTAAAAATGCATCTAAACAATTCTTGAATCTGCGCTGGCATCTATTCGGGGATGGGTTTGATGAAACGGCGGAAAAAGATTTCTGGAATTTAGCTCAATTAACTCAAGTGGGGGATGCTTCCGCGTATATTTTATCGCCAACTGATGCGTTATTTTATATCTGCGTCGCGGGCGGAGAGGCGAATCGAACTATGCCTGCAAATCAAATTGCGGATGCGGCAATTTTACTCGATTCATCCCAGTCAGAAATTGATTGGCATCGCTTGATAACTCTGGCTCAAAAGTATCATTTTGTTTTGCCTTTAAGAACAACTTTCAGCCAATTACAAGATATTCTAAATTACCCGATTCCCTCTGCAATTTTTGAAAATATGCAAAATCTAGCTGTATCGCAATTTGAAGTTAGGGAATATCAGATTATCGCTGGTGAAAAAACAACTGTATTGGATCGATTACTCATGCGATATTTCCAATATTCTAGAACGGTAGAGGCGGATAATTTTGGAGTTAAATTGTTAGGTTTTGCCAGATATTTGCAATATATTTGGGGCGTTGAACGCTTATCGCAAGTTCCCTATCAAGTGGTAATTCGGGGTATAAAACGTCTGGGTTCCGCTTAAATAACACATAAATACCCGACTTATATCATGTCCGTTCGCGTGCTGCACGTCGGGGCGGGTTTAAAAAATTCCTCGATGGCAGAAACCGGGTTTCTTAACGAAAAATCTAGGCTTTCAAGTTTAGCTATTTGCAAGAAACCCGGTTTTGAGCCACTTTGCAAGATCTGAGTATAAACACTAAAACTTTATCTTAAATTTGTATTATTTAAAACCAAAAAATAATCGAAAAATATTAACCTATCCCTCGGTAAAACTATAACACAAATCTGTACTTGTATAAATTGTATTTAGGTATTTTACTTTGTGTTTTTTAGATAAAGATTGCGCGAAACTACTTGCTATTCACGCTCAAAACAGATAATTATTAGTTGACAATAGACCATAACTAAAAGGTTGTCTATATCGGGAGGCTTTTTGTGAAAAATATCAAAGCTTTATCAATAGTCTTGACAAGTGCATCGTTGCTGTTGTTGAGTTTAGACAACAAAGCGGGTGCTGCAACATTTAATCCTGCTCCTATATTTGAAGATGTTGGGAGCTACACTACTACTATTTCTGCCAATAACGATATAGCTGATATTTACTTTCCCAACCCACCTAACCTACAAACTGGTAATTACTCATTTCCTGTTGCTTTGTTGTTGCAAGGCTTTAATGTAGATAAATCAGATTACTCTAATTTTGCTAGCATTGTAGCTCGCTACGGATTTGTGGTAGTTGTACCCAACAGCTTCAGGACTTTGCCACCGCCCCTACAACCAGTATTTGGAAATACAGCGCTGTTCCCTCAAACATCACAAATTGATGCCGCTCTGGCACAAATAAAGATAGAAAACTCGAATCCGCTTTCACCTGTTGCTGGCATTGTCAATACAGAAAAACTAGGCTTGCTCGGTCATTCTGCCGGAGGCGCTGTTGGGCTGTCTGCTATTGCAAATATCTGTCTTCCTTTTATATGTGACAATTCATTTAGTAGACCGAAGGAACTGGTTGCGGGTGCGTTTTTTGGTGCAAATTTACGCAACCAACTTACTCAAGAATTCATCCCCATCAATAATTCTGGAATTCCCACTGCTCTGTTGCAGGGAAATCTCGATAGCATTGCTCTTCCGGTTAGAGCGCAAATAACTTATGACAACATTCAAACCCCTCCCAAAGCGTTGGTTACTATTCTAGGTGCTAACCATTATGGGATTACCAATAGCAACAATCCTCCAGGTCCTGTACCTGACAGCAACGCTCCCACCATTGCACAAGATGTAGCAGTGGAAACTGTAGCTCGTTGGAGCGGCTTGTTTTTACGCGCGAGTATTCTTGATGACAAAAACGCTTTTAATTACGTGTATTTTACAGGTGATGCAACTGACCCGAATGTAACTGTAGTTAGCGTTGCAAAACCTGTTCCAGAACCAGCAAATGAACTGGGTTTGCTAGTGCTAGGTGTTGGCGGCGCAGTGACTTTGAAGATTCACAAATATAAGCGCAATCAGAGTAGAAGTACACAAGGGGCGGGGCGGGTTTAGTTAAATTGTTTGCTTGTATCAAAGGTTATTGGTAAAACCCGCCCCTACGATCTCTATATCAGGTCTTACGCAACGCCTTTAGATGTAGGGGCAACCACGGGGGATTGCCCCTACAAAACACTATTTATGGACGAGCTGCGTCAGTCCTGTATATGTTTTCTTTCTCGTTTTCTCGTTCCCAGGTTCAACCTGGGAACGAGATCCGGGAGGTTCTACCTCCCGTAGTCCAAGATGTGAGGTTATTAATTATCAAGTAAGATTAATCCGCTAACCCACCCTACTGGTATTTTTCCAACAATTGTGGGATGTAATCGTAGCCATCTACGCCAATTACAGCAATGATTTGAGGTCGATATTTTTGCAGGATATTTCGGAATCCTTCATTGCCAACTTGTCCGCGCAAGATGGTTACCAATCCGGCTGTTTGTCGCCATTGGGGTGAGTCTATTTGCTCTAATAAATACATCCCCAAACAGCCAATGTAAATGGCTTTTTCGATTTGTTGTAAGCTGTAATTTGCTTCTGCTAAGTAAGTCAAATTCAGCCCTTGCAGATACAAATCGCCCGATCTTTGTGCCGCTTCAAACCCAGATTCAAGATAGTTAATTGCGACTTGCGGCTGAGATAAAACAATGTGGGCGATGCCGAGACTGCTGCAACAAAGTGCCTTACTTTGTTGCAAAGCAAAACCGGCACCGTAGTTATCGCCCAATCGTTCGGATAATTGCAATCCTTGTTGGAGATAATTAATCGCGCTTTCGTAAACTTCTGCTTCGGCGCGTTCTAATTGTTGGGCTTGAATAACTTCGCTGTAACCTAAATTTGCGAGGGCGTTGGCTTCTCCTAAGCGATCGCCACTCTGACGGCTCAAAATTAATGCCCTTTGGCTGTAGTTGATGGCTTCGGGATAGTTCTTTTGTGCCACGTAGATGCGGCTGATGTGATTGAGGTTGGCAATTTCGCACGTGCGATCGCTCTCCCTCCGCGCAATCTCCAACGCCTGTTCGTGGAAGGATATCGCCTCTTTATACCGCCCCACTGTTCCCATCGAATATCCCAGCAATGTCAGAATTCTCGCTTTCTCCTGAGTGCCTTCAACTCGTCGCAAGGGTTCGTCTAAATAATCCAATGTGGAACGCAACGCACTACCGCTGAAAGAGGCAAAAATCCCGCCATAAAGGGGAAAGTAATTGCGCTGAGAAAAGTTTCGCAAGATTTGCAGCGTTACTTGAAAACAGCCGTTAGCGAATTGATTGTTAGAACTCGAACCGAACCCACTGGCTAATTGCGACCAAATAAACGCAAAAGTTAAATAAGTGGAAATCGACAACTTTTCCGTAATTTTGGCATCGTAAACTAATTGATCGAACCAATTCACCAATCCCCGTTGCAAGCATTGTAAAATTACTGCCAATTCTACAAATCCGCTCTGTTCTGGATGTTGTTTTTCTGCCAGTTCGCCCACGGATTGATTCAGCGCCAAAGTTTGAAACAATGCTTTAGGAAATGGACTGTTAACTTGATTTGCCCATAAACCCCAAGGACCCCTTTGTTCTGGTGCGCCTTCAAAACCAATGCTGCGATTTTGCTCGTACATCCAACTGACTAAATGTTCTTGCAATTTCTGCCAAGATTTTAGCCCTTCTGTGAGGCCAAAAGATAGCCGTTGCAAATTTTGTTTTGCTTCTGGATCGGATTCGGCTTGTTTTTGTAATGCTTTGGCTAATTGTTGGATTTGATCTAAATTTAACGGTTGAGCTTGATTGGGATCGATCGCGTGCAAAAGATTGGTAAGTTGTTGGTTAGATTCGGCGTTAGCGATCGCATTCGTCGCCGCTACAATCGCCGCAGATACCCGATTATCAACTTCATAGCGCGAGTACTCTGCCTCAATCGTTTTCATCGCCCTCAAGCTGCGTGTGGCTTTTGCTTGCTTGAGTTCATCGCTGGGAAAGTCTATCTCAGATTGTGCCGCAGCCATGCGATCGCTCAAACACCGCTCAAAAATTTCCCCCTCCCCTACAGCAATCTCTTTCGCCAGCATTTGATACACTTGCTGTTTGGAGCGGATATTCCCTTTCAGCGTCATTTGGACGATTTCATCGATTAGGGTAAAGTAGCGATCGCGCGCAGATTCTGACATAGATTTTTACTTATCGGTTCTCCCACTAAAATAGCTCGCAATCTGGTTTCCCGCCTACCAGCAAGAGTTTACAGCCGACTGTTGACTCTGGCTATTGGCGAGCTATAATTTAATTAAGGTAGATTTTACCAAAATTTTGGGGTTAAACTTCTCAGCTCCCGGATAAATCTACCCAGTCTGATGCTTCTACTTGAAGTGTGCGTACTTAAACGGACTTAACTTGCCCAAATGACAAATTGAGTAGTTTCTGCAATTTGTCGCCCGCAATTCGCCTCGTAGATATCGTACACCATTGCAAGTTAAAAAGCTCTTTCCTCTTCAATCTTTAACCTACGGACTATATCTTAAGTTCAGGTTAGTAGCGCGGATGCGTTCGCTGCATAGTGAGTCCTAATAGGCTCATCTGTCAGTAGAAAGACCGCAAAATCGCTCTATTTGGAGAGGGGATCAAAGCAAGCGTCAGATTAAGCTAATAAACAAGAGGTTTTGAATACTCTATGCCCTTGGAGGATTATTATGGACAGCACTGCATTTGAATTAACCCTAGAACAACAATTCCAAATCAGATTGATGGAAGAATCAGCCCACAATATGAGCCGCGAACAGATGATAGAAACCTTAATTCAAGCATCGCGGCTGCTGATGGTAAAAGATAACGTTATTCGCAATATAATCAAGCAATGTCCCCTCTAGCCTGATTGGTGATGGTGAGGAGATGGCGCTCAAATAGCCATCTTCATCTTGCCAATTTTTGATTAGTGGACAGTGGACAGTGGACAGTGGACAGTTGACAGTGGACAGTGGACAGTTGACAGTTGACAGTGGACAGTGGACAGTGGACAGTGGACAGTGGACAGTTGACAGTTGACAGTGGACAGTTGACAGTGGACAGTTGACAGT
>ERZ1066120.556-NODE-556-length-33162-cov-46.189537_pt1 | contig 33162 bp, 38 predicted proteins | sample MGYA00382767_ERZ1066120 | MGnify/ENA primary metagenome ERZ1066120 (study PRJEB33369, sample SAMEA5778350) | biofilm metagenome | biome: Industrial cooling water; feature: Water cooling tower basin; material: Biofilm | place: United Arab Emirates | collected...
CACAGCAGTAGCTTCATTGTACTACTGCAAATCTAGAGGTATTTTTGGAACGGCGTAGTAAAAGCATAGACATAGCAATTAAGCTATATTGCCATCCTAACTTTTCAAGTGAAATCAACATAATACCACCACCAATGATGGCGCCGAAAATGTTACCACTTGATTGAATAGCGTTTCCAATGCCGCGTTCAGTAGGTTGAAGTAAGTTGACTGCGAGCGCATCGGTTGCAATATCTTGACTAGCGGAAAATAAAAACGTTAAGAACATGCAACTAACAAGTGCGATTAAATTATGTTGTATATCTAAAAAAGCGCTAAATATCGTTATTAAGACTAGTAATAATTGAAAGCAAATTATCCAACCTCGATAATGTCCCAATTTACTCAAATGATATCTGTCGATGAAAGGCGCCCAAAGAAATTTTAACCCAGATGGAAGCATTAATAATCCCATATAACCAATTACATCCAGCGGCATGTTTTGTTGTCGCATGAAAACTGGTAGTGCTTGGATAAAAAACGTTGTGGGAAGGAATTGTGATGTATAAAGCGAAGCGAGTAAAATTAGTTTATAAAGCATATTAATTTATTCCTCCTCTGTGTACTCTGCGCCTCTGTGGTAATAGATTTTTACCACAGAGACACGGAGGACGCAGAGGTAAGAGGTTTAGGAGAGACTTAGAGATTTGTTCTTATTTGTACACCATAAGTTACTGGGTCGCCAAAACCTGCTGTAACGTTTGGCGCCGGAAATAAGAATCCTGATGACTTTGACGTTAGCGTTGGTGACGTTTCTGAAAAAACCAAAGTCATCGGTTAGTAAAACCTGGTAATTATCAACGTCGGTTTGAAAGACGTGCAGAATATACAAACGCGCGGTTTGTTGAGCAAGGAAAAATATTAACTGCTGCAGGAGTATCAGCAGGTATAGATATGGCATTGTATTTAGTAAATAAAATAGCGGGTGAAGAACGCGCGCAATCTGTTCAGATGGTTTTAGAATATGACCCACAACCACCGTTTGATTTGAGTGATGTGCAGAAACGTGCCGCCATATCAGAAAAAATTTCGCATCGAATGACTGAATATTTAAAACAAGAAATGCAAGCAGAATTTGAACACTCAATTTTTGAGAATTATATGCTTGAAGCTCCCTAAATATTCAGCATTGACTTTCAAAAATAAAATCAACCATCAGATAGAAAAACTAACCTCTTGCTAACCTTTTGTGGAATGGGCATCCTTGCCCGTTCTAGAACAGGTGGTTGAACTGCTCCCATCTCTCTGTGCCTCCCATGTTTTAGCTCAGATAAATCAAGTTAGAATATAAAGTAAGTTTTTTATACGTTGGAACAATGCGATGACGCTTCAAAAGCTAGAACCAGAACTACTTGCTCTGACCCCAAACGAAAAAGCACAAGCAATTAAGATACTAGCTCAAAGTTTAGGTAATACTTGGCGTGGAATAGAAAAAACTCCAGGTGTATGTGGTGGAGATGCTTGTATTTCAGGTACTCGTATTCCTGTGTGGGTACTGGTTAACGCACGTAACTTGGGTATTAGCGAAGCTCAACTTTTGAAAGACTACCCAACCTTATCTGCAACTGATTTAATAAACGCTTGGGTTTACGCTTCAATAAACTCCGAGGAAATTGAAACAGCTATTAGGGAGAATGAAGAGGCTTAATGGCTCGTTTGTATGCTGACGAACAATTTCCCTACGAGGTCGTAGAAAATTTACGCGAATTAGAACATTATGTACTGACGGTACAGGAAGCAGGAAAAGCTAATTTGAAAATACCAGATGATGAAGTTTTGGCGTTTGCGACTTCAAGCGCACGGGTGGTTCTAACTCTAAATCGTAAAGACTTCAAACGTTTACATCGTTCTCAAACAAATCATGCTGGTATTATTATTTGTACAGACGATTCAAATAGAAAACAGTTGGCAGAAAGAATTCATGCAGCAATTACAGTTGCCGAACCTCTGCCAGGTAAATTAATAAGTGTGGTACGCCCTTACTGAATAAAAGAAATAAAAACAGCGATTAGAGATAATGAAGAAGCGATGAGCATCTAATTTGGAAGACTTATTTCACCGAATTGTAACATTTGAAGTGCCCTGGCACGGCAAGTAAGACAATCGCAACCAAATTGTGCGCTTGCGACATCTCCAACTGTGTCACTGTTTGGGCTAAGGGAAAATAGTCTCGGATTTAGATATATAACTTTAGTTGCAGCAGGTTGCGCTGCATTTTTTACTTCGGGACTGGCGCCTGCTTTTGTATTACGATAGACTTTGTACTGCTGAAGTTGGTTTACAACAGTTGGTGATTGTGAAGGCGTTTGAGCGTGAGCATTACTTACCCAAAACGTTAAAGATAGAAAACTAATACAGTTAAGAAGCGCTAGAGTTACTTTGCTCATAAGCCACATTAATAGATATTCAAATTTTACTATATCAATATAGTAGATGCGCTACTATTTTGCTACTTAGCATTGATAATATTGTATGCAGTTAGGAATTTATAAATAGGAAAATATCTTAAATACAATGAGTGGAGTGGGCTTTCTCTTGCCCCGCCCTAGATTAAAAAACAGGCAAGGATGCCTGTTCCACAAGATAAAACATATGTTCTATTAAGGGCGCCGATTTTTTGAGGCACATAACCCATGTTAATTTGTAGTAAATAGCGATAATTAGCAATGTTTTGCCAAAAAAAGTAATTGTAGCAGAATCACTTTTAACTAAATTTGCTATTTGCCTTAACTATTATAAGTGCTAATTCTTGTAATGTGTTCTTGTGGAACGGGCATCCCTGCCCGTCCAAAATTATAAATAATGCTTATTGTTTACTAAGATGCGCGCGGACGTGTAGGAAGGTACAAGTCATACAAAAACATAAACATTCCTACGCATAAACTTAACCGATGTCGTAATCAGTAAACTTGCGCTTATAAGGAGCATGAAAGCCTATAACAATATCTTGCTTTGGTACACCCAAGGTTTCCAAATCGCTAACAATCCCTATTTCCGTGCCATCATGTTGAACCCAAATTTTATCATCTTTAATATCTAAGTGCAGCACACAACCATATATTCGTCGTTGATTTCGCCAACCAACATGAACTAACTGATAATGGTCGTGTTCTTTATTAAATACTGTTTGAGCTTCTACGTCTTCATTTATACTTTTATGTTTACTGTATTCAGTGAGTAATCTTTGAATATATTCTCGATACTGTTCTACTTTATCCATTTGACATCTAATATACCAAAAATGATAGCACACCGTATAATTTTCCTAAGTAAATTATACGATAGTCATGGTTGACCTTGAGTTACAAGTTTAGAAATATTAACTCCCCTCTTCTCGTAGGTTCCGGGGTTGGGGATGAGGTTTTTAACACATCCTAAAAAGTTAGGTATAATATTGGCGCCAGTTCCAATAATATAATGTCTATCGCACATCCAAACCAGCCAGTAAACGCTACTCCCAAATATGAATCAATAACGGGAGTAGTGGAGCGTCTTACTTTTCATTCCGAAGAGTCAGGTTACACTGTCGCGCGTTTACAGCGCCCGGGTGCATCAGATTTAACTACAATTACTGGTAGTTTTGCGGGGATACAACCGGGACAAACATTACAATTAACCGGGTTTTGGCGTGAACATCCACAGTATGGTTTACAGTTTCAGGTAGTTAATTATAAAGAAACTAAACCTGCTACGCTGACGGGAATGGAGAAATATTTGGGTAGTGGGTTAATTAAGGGTGTTGGCCCAGTTACTGCTAAAAGGATAGTAAATCATTTTGGGCTGGAAACTTTAAATATCATTGAAAATCAAATTGAACGTTTGAAGGAAGTTAATGGTATTGCAAAAAAGCGTATTATCATGATTCAAAAAGCTTGGGAAACACAAAAAGCCATAAAAGAAGTAATGGTATTTTTGCAAACTCATGGTGTTTCTACAACATACGCAGTCAAGATATATAAACAATATGGCGATTTATCGATACATCAAGTTAACGAAAACCCTTACCAGTTAGCAACCGATATATATGGTATTGGGTTTTTGACTGCTGACCAAATTGCTCGTAATTTAGGTGTTCCAAGTGATTCAGAATTTAGATACCGCGCGGGTATCATTCATGTATTGAGCGAAGCAGCAGAAGAAGGACACTGTTATTTGCCGCAACTGGAATTAATACAGCAAGTAACTCAACGGTTAAAAACTAATGACCATGAACCTAATGAGGAAGTTGTAGCTGAAATTATCAGTAAAATGCCGCGCGAGAATGAATTAATACGAGAGAACAGTGATGACACAACATTATGCTACAAGCCAACTTTCTTTTATACTGAGCAAAATCTGGCTATTAGTATACAACAACGTTTAATTCCCCCTACTAATATAGACATTGCGCGCGTTCGTAATTGGATAGAACGTTTTTGTGATAGTCGCAGAGTTACTTTATCACTCCAACAGCAGCAAGCTGTAGAAATAGCTGCTTACTCAAATTTTATGGTGATTACAGGTGGTCCAGGTGTAGGAAAAACTTTTACTACCCGTACAATTGTAAGCCTATGGAAGGCAATGGGTAAATCTATTGCTCTCGCGGCGCCTACTGGACGTGCAGCACAGCGACTTGGTGAAATGACAGGTTTAGAAGCAAAAACTCTACACCGACTTTTAGAATTTGACCCTAAAACACGCGGGTTTAAGCGCAATAAAAATAATCCACTACCACATTCTGCAATTATTATAGATGAAGCGAGTATGCTGGATTTATTTTTAGCACATTCATTAGTACAAGCATTAGGAGATGCACAGTTATTATTAGTAGGAGATATCGACCAACTACCATCGGTAGGCGCCGGAAATGTTTTAGCAGATTTAATAAATTCGGGTAAAATACCTGTAGTTCGACTTACTCAAGTATTTCGTCAAGCAGCCACAAGTAAAATTATCACTGCTGCTCACCAAATAAACCAGGGACAGCAACCTAATATAGAAACTATTTCCAACACACCAAAATCAGATTGTTTATGGCATGGGGGAGGGTATCAACCCGAACATGGAGTACAAGCAATTTGCGAGCTAATTACTGATTTTATCCCTAAACTTGGTTATTATCCTGCCACAGATGTACAAGTATTATGTCCAATGAGTCGCGGTTTAGTGGGTACACGTAATCTTAATAGTGTATTACAACAATTAATTAACCCACCTAGTCCTCAAAAAGTAGAAGTTACCAGAGGTGGGACAATTTTTAGAACAGGAGACAGAATAATTCAGCTAACTAACGACTATCAACGTGAAGTATTTAATGGTGACGTTGGTTTTATTAGTCATATAGATGCAGAAGAACAAGAAGTTAAAATTCAATATCAAGAACGTGAGGTTACTTATGACTACGCTGACCTTAACGAAATTGCCCTTGCGTGGAGTATTACAACGCATAAGTCGCAAGGGTCCGAATATCCAGTGGTGATTTTGCCTTTATATACGCAACATTATATGATGCTATCGCGTAACCTACTTTATACGGGATTAACGCGCGCGAAGAAACTTGCAATTATTATTGGTTCCAAGAAAGCAATATATATGTGTGTTCGTTCTACGAAGTCGCAGGAACGTTATACGCAGTTACAACAGAGATTGATGATCCCCCCTAACCCCCCTTAATAAGGGGGGAACTGGAGGGTATTATTTGCAGTTATTTAAAGTGTGAAAATAAGCCAACTCTTAGCCCCCTTATTAAGGCAGGGCTGGGGGGATCAATTCTATTCTTATAAAATTGAACCAAATTATCCAAAAATCGCTACAATATAAAAAATAGCAAGCAAAGTAGTATAATTGCGATGTGTGCGCGTTTTCGTTATGAAGGGGTGGCATTTGTAACGGATGTAACGGATGATTTATTGATTGGAAACAGTAACTTTGTTTAAGGCGCCTATAAACTTTCGGAGCTTGCACAAAAAATAAAACTTTGAATCTGAAGAGTGTAAATTCAGAATGCGTGTTATCAGTCGTAGAATCTTGAGAGAATTTTGTCAAAGTCATGCTGATGCTTGTGATGCCCTTTATGATTGGTATAGAGTTGCAACTAAAGCCGAATGGAAAAACCTTGTTGATGTTCAAACTATTTATCTCAAAGCAGAAGCCGTAGGAAATTTTACAGTGTTTAACATTAAGGGTAACAACTATCGCTTAATAGTAGATATAGTTTACGAAACGCAGCGAATTTATATAAAGTACGTTTTAACTCACGCCGAATACGATAAGGATAAGTGGAAAAATGACCCATACTTTTAATCCTGAATCTTATGCTAAATTGTTAGCCCAGTATCAGCCGAAAACAATCACTACTGAAGAAGAAAATGAGCGTGCGATAGCTTTGGCAACAGAGTTAGAGCATCGTAAAAGTCGAACTCCAGAAGAAGAGACATTGTTGGAGTTACTGGTAACGCTAATTGAGAAGTTTGAGGAAGCTCATTACCCAATACCACAGGGTACACCACATTCAATGCTACAACATTTGATGGATGTTCGTGAACTGGCGCCATCCGCATTAGTTGAAGTAATTGGCTCTAAGCAAGCTGTTTTTGAGATAATTAATGGTACACGTAGCATTAGCAAAGCTCAAGCACAGACGCTAGCAGATTTTTTTAAAGTTGATATCAGCTTGTTTTTATAATAAATATAGAGACCGATTATATTCGGTCTCTATGAGGTAAGATTTTTATGTAAAGTGTCAAAGACTAAAACTCTAGCACCTGCACCACTAACATGATAGATAATTGTAAACTATCGGCGACTCTTTTGATATCAAGTAAAACTTGCTTTTGTTTATACTGTAAACGGGTTAAAACTGTTATTCTTCGCGAAGCGAATAATCTGCGAGATGCTTCACTACGCTTCGCTCCATTCAGCATGACAAAAGTTCAATTTCTATCCGTGGAAAGTATATTTTCTATCTCACACATTTTGCTGTCTATCTAAAATAAATTTCTCATAAATACGTTCTGCTGTCTCTCGCAGTCTATCGTTATCTGAAAGTAATAGTTCTGCATGAAGTAGTAAAGGGTCGGCAATGGGTTCAGGTTGGTTATAACATCCAGCATTTTGTTTACCGAATTGCTGAATAAAAATGATTTCTCCTTGAGGACTTGGTTTAAGTTTAAGTTTAGCTGCAATTACGCTATGATTTGTATTTACGTGTAATGTAGCGCTTGTCGGCATTAAATAATATGTGGCTAATGCGGCGCCTAATTCACCACCAATCAAAAAATTCTCTTCAAGTCCTAACTCAATAATACTTTCTTTTATATCTGAAAAGTCTTTTTGTAACGCTGGAGTATAGGCACCAATAAACAATTTTGGGCGAAGAGTTTCAGCATAGCCAATTTCCCAACGTTCTAAAAGATTATTATATTTATTAATAAAATATTTACCTTCTCGCTGTCGCTGAAGATAACCTAATTTATATAATTGCTTCAAAGTCTCACTGATACTTTCTGGCGCCATATCAACTAAACTAGCTAATTCCTCTAAGGAAGCTCTTAGAATATCTGGTTTTTTTAGTAAAATATAAATTAATTCTAAAATTTTATTTGTAAACTGAAAACTCTGATAGCTTATTGGTTTATTTTTGCGACGATGCTTACCGTGAGTGAAAATGTAAACAACTGAATTATTTAAATATATATTACCAACGCTATCGATAAACTCTATTTTTTCATGAATTAACTTATCAATAGCTGACTCAGATAAATTCTGTGTAATAAGAAGTGGTTTATGACCTATTTTTTCTTCAAGTAATTTTACATAGGCTACAGTTAATTGAGCAGCCGAAGAAGTCACATATGGCTGTATTGTGTAAGGGTAGTCAACTGACTTAACGGGACTATGTATTGTTAAAATTCCATCAATATTTGTTTTATCGGGTATATTGTATTTTTCATGTAAGGTTGCCCGAATATCTGGTAGTACTTTTAGATTATCTAGACACTTTTGCAGTAATTTGTCTTCATCACTCATATATATGTAAATTACAGCGGTTTAGGCATCCACTTATATTTTAAATTATTTTTGAAAAATCTACATATTTGTAGGTGCGGCAAAAGCCACCTTACTACATGCTATATGGAAATTTTTCATTGTCAACCAGAATAGACACTTACACATAACATTTTAAGTACTGCTTTTAGCAACAGTTTTAAATTATGCGTTTGTAGCCCATAAACTAGATATATCTAGCGACCAATCTGGCAGTAATTCTGGAAGCGTCAATGTATCACCATCTTCTAGCATAGTGACTGCGGCGCCGAGTTTATATATAGATACATTACGTTGGTCTGGGTCAATGAGAATACCAAATTTAATTCCCCATTGTAACTGTAAAAAAGCCTGCATTTTTTTCTGTAGCGGGAGTAAACGGTCGAAAGCTGTTTTTACTTCCATTACAAGTTCTGGCGCCATTTCTGGATAAGTGCGAGGTGTACGTTTTAATCGTTCGCGTGAGATAAACGAACAATGAGGTTGCAAAATCTCTCCATTGGGTAACTGATAACCAACGCGCGAGCTAAGAACATATCCAAGCTTACGCGGTTCAACCCATGAAAATAGATGAGCGCAGAAACGAGTGCTTACTTCACCTGATGTAAAGTCCGGTGCAGATTGTATTGATTCATCTTCGACGTTAAAGGTGGAACTACTTGCGCTTTGACTACTAGCAGCACTTACTGGTTGCGTTGGTTGTATGCCTATTTTATGGACCACTCTTTTTACTAAATCTTGAAGATTAAATCCTAAATTGGAGAGTGCTTTTACTGCTACCCCATCTGTTATCCGAAGCAGACCTAACAATAAATGCTCTGTCCCAATAAAATCTTGACCAAATCGCCGAGACTCTTCCAAAGCATACTCCAATACGAGCCGACCTTTAGGAGTAAAGGGTATCTCCAAATCAAAAACATTATCACCACGTCCTATCAGTTTCTCTACTTCCGCACGAACACTCTCCAATTCAACACCAGTATCTTTAAGAACCTCAGCAGCATAAGCTGTATTTTCAGCAATTAACCCCAATAGTATTTGCTCTGTTCCTACAAAGTTGTGACCCAGGCGCCGCGCTTCTTCTTGGGCAAGCATAATTGACTGAACTGCTTTTTGAGTAAATCTCTCAAACATGGCTTTCCTCTCTTGAGTTTTTACAGGTTCGGAAAAGAAAATAGATTCAATTGATGTGTTAAATAACTGAGCAACTTTGAAAGCAAGCGGCAGACTTGGGTCATATTTGCCCATTTCCAGTGCGTTTACAGTTTGGCGACTAACCCCCAAACTTTTCGCTAACTCCGCTTGCGACCAGTTACGCTCGACTCTTAGTATCCGTAAACGATTTTTCATTTATCAGTTTCTACGGTTATATTGGTATAGTAAATATAGTTTTACTTTTTGTCAAGTTTATTTTACTGTTAATCTTGTGGAGTGGGCATCCTTGCCCGCTCTAAATGCCCTTAATATAGAACAGGCAGGATGCCTGTTCCACAAGATTAGCAATGTAAGGCTAGCTTTACAGTAGCCCAGGAAGGTATTGCGATAGAAAAAAACTATTATGTTTAGCAGGGATAGGACTTGTTGCTTATGAAATTACGGCATCAACTCAAAAAATATCGCAATTTATTTCTAATTGCAATTTTAGCTGCTGTAATGATGACTTTACTCGGCGCCTTTACTCCAACTAAATGGTTTTATGATTTCAGTAGTCCTTGTAATGTTAATATTTATGTGATTAATGGTGGTGTACATAGTGATTTGATATTACCAGTAAAAACTTCAAATTCTAACTGGAATGATTTTATGCCATTAGAAGAAATAGGTACTGACACAAATCAGCAATATCAGTATCTAAGTATTGGTTGGGGGGAGCATGACTTTTTTATTAACACACCAACTATAGCCGATATTAGAATTCATACTGTTATCAAAGCTTTATTTTACCCAAATAATACTTCGGTAATGCACGTTAGAGGTTTTAATAATTTACCGAATAAAAAATATGTTGATATCAAATGTGTACGTATTAGTTATGATAATTATCTGAGACTAGTACAATTTATTCAACAAACCTTTCAACTTGATAATACAGGTCGTGTAATTAGAGTTGCCAATGGTTATAATGCTTATGGTGGATTTTATGGCGCCATTGGTCGGTATTCAATTTTAAGAAATTGTAATGACTGGACTGCAGAAGCGTTAAGAACAGCTAATGTCAATACTCCTCTTTGGAGCAGTCTTTCCGCTCCTATTATGTGGCATCTCAGAAATAATTGCAATTGTTAATAGTGATTGTAAGGTGGGCACTGCCCACCATACGAATTTAGTATATTAATTGCCAGTTGCGTTGACTCAATAAGAGATGAATCACTCTTTTTGATGCGGAGTTGTTTAGCTTGCTCGAAATAATGCAAAGCTTGTTCATACTGCTTTTGGTCAAACTTACATTTACCAAGATGTTGATACGCGAAGTCAAGATAAGTGGAAATTTCTGGTTTGGTTTGGCAAAGTGTGATTGCTTCCTTAAACAATTCTTCGCTTTTCGCATATTGTTTTTGCCACTGGTAAACATGAGCTAGGCGAATCATGCTTACTATAAAGGATATTTCTGTCATGTTTACCTATCAAGCCTTCCGCAACTTCTGCTAAAGATACTTCTGATTTACCAAACAGGCGCCGCTGTACAAAGGCGCCGTCTATCAGCAACAATAAAATACTAGCAACACGGGCATTATTTATATTCGCTTCTTCTGCCAGTTGAGTTAAACGCTTTAGCACTGCTTCTTTATGTTTTACAGCTACTTGGTGTCCCGGATAATCTAACTCTCCATATTCTGCAGTTGTAATAATAAACGGACATCCCAAGCATTCTGGTTTTGCTAGTAGTTCATCCAACCATGTGAATACTCTTAATAACTTTTCTACTGAGTGTGACGGATACTTAGCTAGTTCAGCTTCCAATAAATCCCAAAACCGCTGGTTACGCTGTTCTAGATAAGCAACTACCAAATCATCTTTTGATGGAAAGTATCTATATAGTGTTGATTTTGCCACTCCTGACTTTGCAATAATCGTATCTACACCTGTCGCTCTAATCCCTTCACTGTAAAATAATTCATCTGCAATATTCAATATTTGCTCACGCAGTAAGGTTCTTTGTGACCTTTGTGTCTAAAGAACGGGAAATCCTCCGGATTATGTGGTTTACCCCTATACGCCTCTGTGTTCTCCGTGTCTCTGTGGTAAAATAATTAACTGGATTGCACAGGCGAGACGCCCGTGCTACAACCTATCAAATTTTATAAAAGCAATTAGCTGTTGACGATTCGATTGTAAAAGCTTAGATTATTAATATATTTGTACCAAATATGCAGCTGTCTGTTGATGTCTGTTTAATTAACATTTTTTACAACACCCATCATTATGAACATCTCTGAATATATCGAATCCAAGCGCCATGCCATAAAGAAAGTTTCTAGCGATATCCGCGAACGTTGGAATAATCGTATAGTAAAGAACTCGTGGCATTTACAAGGAACTGACGGTGCCGCTCAATATCTAGCTAACTACGGTAACAATGTTGGCATTGCGAAAGTTATCGGGTTTGCAGTGTGTGCTGAACAAGAAGGATATCCAGAAGTTGCAATGGGGTTCTGGCAAAAAGCTTTTGAAATAGAAACAGGTGCGGCGCCAACTCCAAAAAAAGCAAAAGCTGCTGTTAAGGCTTCCAATAATGCAGAGTCTACAGTTATTGTAGAAGCGGCGCCTAAGTTAGTTGAAGAGTTACCATCACATCTACAACCAGGAAGCATTGTTACAATGCAGGCAGTTGATGCACCGTTAGATAGAGAATATTACATTAATTCTCCTGATTATTGGGGACAACCGAAACGCGATGGCAACAGGTTGGTAGTAGTGGCAACGAAAGATAAGGTTTACTATCAGTCGCGCTCAACCAATATAAAAGCCCAACCTGCAATAGAAATTAATAATCTATTACTTGAACTAGCTAATCATATCGGTACTTTTGTACTTGACGGTGAATTATACTATCTTTCTTCAACAGGTAGTGAGCATCGAACCGCACCGCAAGCAGCAATGGTAAACGAACAAAACGGACAACCAGTTGTTGCGAAACCAATTTACGCTATTTTCAAAGCTTTATGGTTTTCTGGAAAAGATTTAACGACGGCAAGTGAAGCTGAACGGATTGAAGCTGGAGAAGAAATAGGTAAGCATTTAGATAAGCAATATTTTGAAGTCGTCCCTACTGCCAAAACTCAAGCAGAAAAAACATCTTTAGCAGCGAAACAAGAATCTGAAGGTCGAGAAGGTGAGATATGGGTATCAAATAGCTGTCAATATATTGGTGGTAAAGATACGCGCGCTTATGTAATGGTACGGACAAAATATAATTTGGAGTTAGATTTAATCATTACCGAGTGTACAAAAACAACTGTAGCTGGCAGACCATTTAGCGCGCTTAATGTCGCACAAGAAGTTAAGGGTAAATTAGTACCAATGGGTTCGGTTGGTACTGGATTTTCGCAACATGATATGGAAGAAATTGCTCGGCGCCACTCTGCAAACCCAGGAAGCGTTAAAATTACAGTGCGCTGTCAAGGTTTAACCGAACGCTGTAAACTATGGCACGCGCGCTTTATTGGAATTATCGAAGATAAATGAGTTTACTTGAAGATGAAAAATTTATCAACAGTTAAATGGAAAGAATTTTTATGGTTCAATTTATTTATACCTGGTATATTTTTTATCTTCGCTATTTATATAATGCCGATTTGGCAAGCGTTTGAATTTGATACAAGTGATGAAGGTATCGAATTAATTAAAACGTCTTTATATTTACAGGGGTTTGATTTATATACACAAATATGGAATGACCAGCCACCACTCTCAACTGTTGTTTTGGCTCAGTGGTTTCGTTGGTTTGGTGAGTCGATAGTTTCAGCAAGACTTTTAGTTTTATGTTCTTCAACGCTACTTGTTTGGTCATTTTGTCAAACTCTGCGTATTTATGTAGGTAATATTGCAGCAACAGTAGGCGCCTTTTTATTAGCTATCTCTTGTAATTTCCTCAGAGTTAGCGTTTCTGCGATGATTGGTCAACCAGCATTAGCAATGGCAATGATGTCTATTTACATGTTAATGTTGTATAGGCAGAAATTATCAAAGAGTTTGATTGTAACATCTGGTGTCTTTTTAGCACTGTCTCTACAAATCAAATTATTTACTGCACTTTTAATTCCACTAATTATATTAGAATTGATTAATATTAGATTAGAGAAAGATTATTGGCGATTAAAAAAACATATATTTCTTGATATTCTTACTTGGCTAGCCTCTTTTGGATGTGTTTTTTTGCTAATTGGCTTTATGTCTAATTCCTTGAGCTATGAGCAACTATTTGGCTCTCATTTTGATGAAGATGTCAAAACAGCATTTGATGTAGGAAACAGTGTAAGACTAACACTTTCGTTTTTGTTACAAGATTTTGATTATATACTCCTAGCAATTCCAGCAATAATCATTATCTTTAAAAAACGCGAATGGAATAAAGCTTTTCCAATCATTTGGCTGTTAACAGCTTTTGTGCTAATTCTTACTCATAAACCTGTTTGGTATCATCATTATCTGTTAATTTCGATACCCCTGACTTGGGTAGCTACCTATGGAGTAGAGTTAGCAATTGATTATTTAAGAAAAAACCGTAACAAGTTACAAGCAAAGCTAAATAATTCCAAAATAACATTATATAAATTATCAGCTTATTTTTTAATATTGTCGCTATTTTTCATTCCAGTAAAACTGACTATTATCACGATGGAAAATAATAAATATATTGAAGAAAGTAAAGAAAAATTTGAATTACTAAATATTGTATTAAAACATAAACAAAATACACAATGGATATTTACAGACTGCCCTATTTATGCATTCTACTCTGGGTTACGCGTTCCACCAGAGATAGCTGTGTTATCGCATATCAGACTCCGCTCAAACACTATCACGCGCGAGCAGTTTCTCTCAGTCTTTAAAAACTACCGTCCTGAACAAGCTTTATTTTGCAAATCTAGAATGATTCGCAATTACTTAGATAGTCATATCAGTCAGTATTATACAAAAACATTTGAAAACGGCGCCGGAACTCATTATTTATTAAAAGATAAATTATAGTGAGCGCTCACTCAATATATATTAAAGTAATGTTTACATAATAAATTTTTGATTGTATATTGACGAACTTGTAAACGTGAAATATAAAAGATTAACTGGTGATGGGTGATGAACATTTTTGTGATTTAGCTCACACTAAAAGAAAAAATAAATCATACGATTTAATCAGGAATTAACTTCCTAGCTGTTGAATATATTACAGGAATTCAAAATTGAGGTAAAAACACATGGCTATTAATTTCAGTGAAGTTTATCAAATTATTATTATTGCTTCTATTGCAAGCTTTGCGTTATCTTCAGGCATATGCTTGGCAGTACCTAAAGTTAAATAATATTTAAAATTTTTCTAAGTGTAAGGTGGGCACTGCCCACCCTGCTTTTAGATATATTATTGTTTAATCAGCTATTAACAAAATCCTGCGAAGCTTCTTTCATCGACATAAACCCAGCGTAACCAATTAAACACGAATATCCCCCAAACAAAAAGGCGCCATATCTTCCTGCTGTTTCAGGTTGCATATTCACCATTAATTCAGAAAAAGTCGAAAGCACCAGCACTTCACCCAGCATTCCCGGCAAAGCAAGACACACCGCACCATATAACCAATATTCTGACTTAATACGGCGCCACTTCATTAACCCTATCCCAATAACACTGTACAAAATACCAGTAACAATCACATTTATCCAATACCCAAGCGTAGAGCTTTCAAAAAAGTATGACCCAGCTATACGGTAAACCAATGTACCTATTGCCCAAATAATCAGACCAAGCGAAAAAAGAATAATTCCATCTTTACGACTCATAGCTACTTCCTTCCATGTTAATGTAATAGCTGTTACGTTAATAATTAGTGTAATAGCCGTTACGTTAACTTGTCAATGAGTAGACCACCAGAACCTCAAAAAAAGGAAGAGCTTTTAGAAAAGTGTTTGAATGCTGCCATCGAAACAGGTAGCTTGGACTGTAGCATTAACGTGATTGCCAAGCGCATTGGTACAAGTGGACGGATGCTTGTGTATCACTTTGGCTCGAAGCAAGAGTTAGAGAAGCAGGTAATTAGTCTTTTAGAAAGGCGCCTGCGTGATAAATTATGGTCATTTCAGGTGACAGAGGATGGGGATATATTAAAAGCTTTGATTCAAATGTGGAAGCATTTCACATCATCAGACATGCATGGTTTACTTAAACTGACAATGGAACTAAACCAGCGTGCAGTGCAAGGTGATATAGAAACGCGGCAATTTTTAGAGCTTGAAATTCAAAAATGGTTAGAAGCGCTATCACAGCTTTTACACGATGAGGATAAAGCGTTAATGCTACTGCACTTATTTCAAGGTGCCGTCCTAGATTATCTGACCACAGGAAGCACGCAGCGTGGAGAGCAAACAATTAGAAATTTTATCAAAGCTTCTCAACAAAAGTAAGGTGGGCACTGCCCACCTTACTAAGTTATTCTGTAGTCAATGTAGAAAGAAAAGAATTTGCATACAGTGCAGCTTGGGTTCTGTCTCTCAAACCCAAGCTACTTAAAATATTAGTCACGTGGTTTTTTACGGTGTTTTCGGATATATATAGTGTGCGCGCGATTTCTCGGTTATTGGCGCCAGTTGCAATTAAGCGTAACACTTGTAATTCTCTTGGAGATAGTTCTAATAGTTCTTGGGGAATATTTGATTTTACAGGTTGAGTAGCAGACTGGGAAAATGCTTTTTCAAACAACCCCGGTCCCATGTGGGTGTAACCCTGATGTACTGCGCGTATAGCTGCTGCTAGTTCTTTGGAGGGGGTATCTTTAAGTAAATAACCTTTGGCGCCGAAGCGCATTGCTTTTAAAATATATAATCAAGGGAAATATTCGACCTTTGGGAAAAATCTTTGACTAATAATGAAAGTGCTGATTCTAAATCTTCTGCTTGTAGCGGATTTGACCTTAACTTGGATACAGATTGTCTAATTTCCTTGAGTGCCATGACTGTTAACTGCATGGCGCCGTTTATATAATTATAAGTTTTATCCGGCTCAGTTTGGTAAAATAACAGAGCATTTTCTAATTGTATTCGTTGTGCTGTTAAAGCATGTCCTAACGAATCATGAATTTCCCGCGCGATATAATTACGTTCTTGTAAAATTGCTTGGTCTTCAATTCTTAGAGAGTATTGCCGAAGCTGTTCGTGAGCAAGTGCTAGCTTTTGCCTACTTTGATGTTCAGATATTAGAGCATTTACTAGTATAAATATAAATATGATTGATAAACTAAAATAAAATGAAGCAGTAATAGTAATAAACCCCACTTGCATTCTCAACTCCTCTATGGAAGGTATAGGTGTTAACCATTGCTGTTGAATTAATTGAAGATTTCTAAGAGAAGCGGTCAATGAAAATAAATATGATATAATTGCCAGTCCTGCAACAAGATAACGCTTGCTATTATCAAAAATTATACAACTACGAATAATAATCACTAAGTATGGAGCATAAAGCCGCGACCATCCACCAAGCCAATCAGCTAAATAAATTAAGCCAAATTCTAAAGCTGTGTATAGCCACTTTTGTTTATTAGAACCCTTGGGTAAGCGTAAACCCATTAGTCCAAATATAATAATGCTAATAAATGTAATTTGCCAAGCAAAAGGAATTTTTTGGCTTGGACTTGGTGGTAATGACCAGGTGATAAAGGAAAGAACACTTTCCCACGGAACTTCAGCGATGACTGTCATCGAGAGTAAAACCCATTCAACATATAGTAATAAGCGAAAAGGATGATTTGTTTTTTTAAGCATGTTCATATCTGTGTGTATAAAAATATATTTACCACAGAGGCACAGAGAAACAGAGAGAAGAATTTCTCTGTGTCCTCTGCGTCTCTGTGGTAATAAATACTATATTTTGCCTTAATAGCTTTTCCGAAGCACTAGTACTTTATTCCTATTTATTTTTAGGACTATCGAATCATTTAGATTTCCAGGCTAATTACTATAATGCTGAAAGTGGCACTAAATAGCTTCTGTCAAAGTAATGCTTCTTATACAGCAAATTCAACGTTTTCTTCAAGTATTCGGCAAATCAATTGCACTACTCTGGTCTGCGGCGCCTATTCTTACCGTCTTACTAATTATATGCCAGTTGCTCCAAGGTTTGGCGCCTGCGGTTAGCGTATGGATTGTTAAACAAGTAGTAGATACTATTAGTGCAGCATTAACACAAAAAGTTAATATCAGTACAAATATTACGTTTTTGTTAGCAGGTTGGATTGCTGCTTTGATGCTAGAGTCATTGTTACCACCTTGGGTAACAGTAATTCAAAGTAATCTCAATGAAAGGTTGATGGGACATATTAACCTAAAGCTCATGCAAAAAGCGAATGCGTTTGAAGATTTACAAGCGTTTGAAGATACTCAGTTTTATGACCGTTTACAAATATTGCGTGAGGAAGCAAATCAAAAACCTTTATATCTATTAGCAGGTTTGGGTTACTTGGGTAAGGAACTCGCTACCATATTAACTATTGCAGGATTATTATCTTCTTTGGGTTGGTGGGTTCCGACGCTATTATTTGCTGTTTCTTTACCTCAAGCTTATATTTCATTCCGTTTGGAAGAGTCTGCTTGGCGAATAACAGAAGGCAAAAGTCAGCAAATGCGACGGATGGACTATTTTTCTTCTATCCTGCTTACAGATACTTATGCAAAGGAAGTTCGCTTGTTTGGTTTAGGTAAATTTATTTTAAACCGTTATCAGCGCGCTTTCACTGACTGGCATCAAGCACAGTCTAGCATACGCTTTCGTCAAGCTGGATGGTCAATGTTATCTGCCTCAATAAGTGCTATTGCCAATGCTGGTATTTTTTACTGGGTTGTACAGCAAGCTATTGGCGGGAACTTAACTCCGGGAAGCGTTCTACTATATATACAGTCGCTGGTATATTTTGAAGAGAGTGTTGCCCAAATTTCCTATTCACCAATATTGTTTGAAGCGCTGGTGTATATGCGCTCTTTGTTTGAGTTTCTCGCAAAACAGCCAATTTTGTATATAAACCCTTCGCCCGTTACGGTAGCCTCAAATTTTACAAGTGGTATTGAATTTAAAAACGTTTCGTTTAATTACCCTGATGGTAGGTTAGCACTTTCTAATATCAGTTTTACTATCTACCCTGGAGAGACTGTAGCACTCGTTGGTGAAAACGGCGCCGGGAAAACTTCTTTAATTAAATTGCTCACACGCTTATATGACCCAACATCGGGTAGCATATTTGTTGATGATACTAATTTACAAGATTTGGATATTACTCAATGGCGCCAGCGTATCAGTGTAGTGTTTCAAGATTTTGGTAAGTACTCGTTGACGTTAGGTGAGAATATCAAAATTGGTGATTTAAGTATAGAAGATACATCGCGTATTGATGAAGCTGCACAGCAAGCTGGTATTGTTTCACTTTTAAAGCGTTTGCCGCAGGGTTACGAAACTCCTTTGGGTAAACAGTTCGATGGTACTGAGTTATCTGGTGGACAGTGGCAGAAGTTAGCTATCGCGCACGCATTTTTTCGTAAGGATGCTCAAGTTCTCATTTTAGATGAACCAACTGCAGCTTTAGACCCACGCAGCGAATTTGATGTTTACCAACGCTTTACGGAGTTAGCGCGCGGGAAAACAACAGTATTAGTTACACATCGTCTTGCTTCTGTACGGATGGCATCGAGAATTTTGGTATTGAAACAAGGATGCTTATTGGAACAAGGTAGTCACGAAGAGTTAATAAATAAAGGTGGTGAATATGCTGCTCTGTGGAAAATGCAAGCTGAACAATATTTAGTTTAATTAATCCCCCCAACCCCCCTTAGTAAGGGGGGCTAAGAATAACCCTCTTTTCCCCCCCTTATTAAGGGGGGTTAGGGGGGATCGATTTCAAGGTAACTTTTTAACCGATATTATTAAGAGAGGGATATTTTGAGTCAGTTAATTAAGCACTCTAATTCTGGCAAGTTGAAAAAAATATTGCCTTGGTTTATTGGGTTAATGAGTGTGGGAGTTATAGGAACTATAGCTACTGTTCTTTTCTCACATACTCAAAAAAGTAATGTTGATATAGATGCTCAGACTATTACAGTAGAAAGTAAAAACTGGGTGATGGAAATTCAAGCGTCGGGTGTGGTACAACCCTTTCGCAAAATTAATCTTAGTCCTGAAGATAGCGGTAAGATAGCTTCTCTTTATGTTCGTGAAGGTGACTTTGTTCGCAAAGGACAAGTTATCGCGCGTATGAATAGCGATAAATTGGAAGCTCAGGTAAATCAATATAAAGCTATATTAGCAAAAGCTACGGCAGATTTAGAACAGAAGCGTTCAGGAACTCGTCCAGAAGAAATTGCTCAAGCTAACGCACGGTTAGTAAAAGCACAAGCTTATTTACAGCAGCTACAAAATACTACCCCTCAAGAAATTAATCAAGCTCAAGTACAGTTAGATGCAACTGTTGCAAAAACAGAACTAACGAAAATTCAATTTAATCGTAATCGAAAGTTAAAACAAGAAGGCGCCGTTTCTCAAGATAAACTAGATGAAGCAGCAACTAACTATAAAACAGCTTTGGCAACACAACAAGAAGCACAAACTAAGCTCGAACAGTTGCATAATAGTAAAAAACAAGAGCTTACTCAGCGTCAAGCTGCTGTTGAAGAAACTCTCCAAGCTTTGAAGCAACAAAAGAGCGGAGTCCGTCTCAAAGAAATTACTCAAGCTGAAGCAGAAGTCAAACAAGCAACAGCACAACTTGCCTATTATCAAACCCAGTTTAATAATACTGTAATTCAGGCGCCGTTTGCTGGAATAATTACTCGTCGCTTTGCCCAAGAGGGAGATTTCGTCACACCCACAACAGCTGCATCAAGCAGTGAAGGAGCTACATCCACATCAATAGTAGAACTTTCAAGCGGTTTAGAAATAGAAGCCAAAATTCCAGAGGCAAATATATCTAAAATTCAACTTGGACAAAGAGTAGATATCAAAACAGATACATACTCGAACAAGAGGCATTAAAACGTAAAATAGACTCAATACGCATACAAGCTCAATTAGAAGCATATTGATGAAGGCATTTAGTACTTTACGTAACTATTGTAACAGTCGTAAGGTCGCCATTGGCAACCATACATACAATTAATAATACGAAGTAGTAGGCGCCTTGTTTATCAACGTATATTTGAACTAAAATAATTACATCCCAACTAGCTAGGATTGTAAAAACTACGAATCGGTTATGTATAAATACAATCCGTTACATTGTTTACCTTCAACAGCGGAATTGCCTGATTCTGACGATAAGCCCGTGGATAGCGAACTACAAATATTAATCCCCAATCTACTACTAGCTATTTTGTCAACAGTTTGGCACAACCGCGATGATTGGTATTTTGGAATAAATATGGGAATTTACTACGAACCCTATAAAGACCCTATTGTTCCTGATGGTTTTTTGAGTTTAGGTGTAGAAAGATTTGTTGGTGAAAACGGACGTTCTAGCTATGCGCTTTGGGAAGAAGATAATATAGCCCCAATTTTGGCACTTGAAGTTGTATCTCAGACTTATAATGGCGAATACGAACAAAAGAAAATAGATTACGCTAAGTTAGGCGTATTATACTACGTCATTTTTGCTCCAACACGTTTAAGGCGCAGGCGCCAACGTTTGGAAGTCTACCGCTTAGTTAATGGTGAGTATATTTTACAACCAGGTGATAAAATATGGATGCCGGAAATAAATTTAGGTATTGGACGTGAACGCGGAACATATCAAGGAAGAACACGCGAATGGTTATTTTGGTATGACGAAGATGGCAATAGATATCAAACACCAGAAGAAGCTGCAGTTAGTCAACAGCAACAACTTGACGAAACGAAACTTGAGCTTCAGCAACTTTTAGCTAAGTTAAAACAGCAAGGAATTGACCCTAATTCGCTTTAGTTGTTAATATATTCCCTTGATATTTACATTTGGTGTAATTTGAGTGCCCAGTGCATCTGGAATAATTTGGGCATATGTCGTTGCTTGTAGTGCAAGGGCAATTGCTAAAGTAGTAAAGCTAAAAATAGTAGAATGCGTTAATAACTGAATCATCATTTTCTTGACTAGTTTTAATTTTGTGATTAAGTCAAGTTAGGGATTCAGAGTTGCGCTAAACGATAGCTAAAAGCCGCTGCAATTTTACTGCTTTTGCAATAGGAGTTTTAATTGTAGAGACCTGGTAAACGTATAGGACTATCTAAATCAGTTGCTTGTGGAAATCCCCCCTAACAAGAACGCGAATTCGGGGGGGACAAGAGGGAGGTTCTTAAAGCCCACCCTTATCAAGGGGGGGTTGGGGGGGATCAACGATGATTTACTGCCAATTACCAACTAATACAAATGGAGACCAAATTGCAGGGTGTCCGTTTGCATCACTGATGATTTTTAGTTGGGAAAGACGTAGTGCTTCGGCTTTGTTAACTCCTGGTTTTTGAATTTGTTTGTAAAAGTTTTGAATTAGTGGTACGGTGTCAGCGTCATTGACAAACCATAAGCTTGCTAATGTACTTTGAACTCCTGCACGCAATGCTACTCCTGCTAGACCTAGTGTGGCACGACTGTCACCTGCGGCTGTTTGACAAGCGCTTAATGTTAATAGGTCAATTGGTTTTTTGCTGCGACGTAATACTGACTCGAATTCGTTGAGTGATACTCGTTGGTCGTAAAGTTGTAAAACTGTCGGTAGCATAAACTTGCTGTGCTGCAAATTGTGCTTGCTGGGTTAATTCCATTGCTTTACCCAAATTTCCCATTTTTTCGTAAACGGCGCTTCTGAATCTACACCGTTGTTGACAATCAGTATTCCTGTTGGTTTGCAATATGGAGTAAATCCGGCAAAAATAGAAGCGCAAGGAAATACTTTACAGGTGCCACCAAATCAAACTTTAGCTTTACTAAGTGGTGAAATTACCTTAAAAGGGTCAATAAAAATCAAAACTCAAGGTATTTTTGGTACGCAGTTTCGTAATATACTAAATATCAATAGTGATATTACCGCACCAGGCGCCAGTTCACAGTTAAGTGGAAATGTTGAAATCAATCAACCAGATATAGACCCGACTTCAGGATTATTTGAAATATCAGTTGATGTTGTAGACGGAAGTCATTTAATTGTCCAGGGTTGTCCAGCATATAAAGGTAATTCATTTATTATCACTGGACGTGGCGGTTTACCATCTTTACCCAACTCGATTGGACGCAGTAATCTTGCTTTGGGTGTTGATTGGGTTGAAAATAGAGTTTTGCAACAGGCAAGAGAGACTATAAACCATAATAATATCTCACGTTTCCCAATCCATTCATATGTAAAGCAAAATCAAATAATCGAAGCATCAAGTTGGCAAATTAATCAAAAAGGTGAAGTATTACTAACTGCCCCTAAACCTATAACTAAATTATTCTCATCTACTTCAGACCCAAGTATAAAATGTTATTAACTAGAAGATTTTTATGGAAATATTTGGTTTAATAATGTAGCCTTTGTAGATAAACTTATAATTGCAGTAAAAGTATGCCAAACAACATAATTATTTTAATCGCTGCATTAATTATTGCTTTTTTTGTCTTTAGAGCTTTACTTAATGTAACAAAAACACTTATTAGTACAGCTATTACGATTCTTATCGTTGTAGTTATACTATCAGTTTTTGGCTTTACTCCTCAAGACTTAATGCAGGAGCTAAAAAACTTACCTCAAATAATTGGACGCTCAATAACTGAAATCAGGAAGCTGTTTGGATTTTAAAGACTTTCTTCTTATGGGTGCATCAAAATCCGTAATTATACTCATGTCAGATTCGCTTTGCACTGAGAATAATTTAATAGTAAGAAAATACGTTTGGATTAAAGAGAAATTACACCCAAAACTATATTGAATGGTTAACAGAACCCGCTTGGAATGCACCCAAAGGTGGGGAAACTGCGGTAGATATTGCTAACCGTTCGATGCCTGTAATTGCGGAAATTCAAGACAAACATCCTCAGGGTAATGTTTTAGTGGTTTATCTTGGTCGCGTCGGTAAGTATGGTTAAATTTGACGTTAACGGCCCATTGTTAGAAATATTAGGCGATCGCCACCATATCCCAGAGCATATTCGCTCTCGTCCGGGAACCTAATTACCACCTCTAGTTCATGGCCGAATGGCGCCTTTTGGTTTAAAGTCAACATATGTATTAATATATAAATCCATAGCAAAAAGCGCCCCCTGTAAAGGGAGCGCTTAAGCGTTGGTTATTCAACTAGAATTAACCGTTGATTGCAGGTGCAGTCAATGCAACAGGTGCAGCGTCGCCACTTGCTAAGTCAAGTGGGAAGTTGTGAGCGTTACGCTCGTGCATTACTTCCATACCTAAGTTAGCGCGGTTGATGATGTCTGCCCATGTGTTGATGACGCGACCTTGGCTGTCAATTACTGATTGGTTGAAGTTGAAACCGTTCAGGTTGAATGCCATTGTGGAAATACCCAAAGAGGTAAACCAGATTCCAACTACTGGCCATGCAGCTAAGAAGAAGTGTAAGCTGCGGCTGTTGTTGAATGAAGCGTATTGGAATATCAAGCGACCGAAGTAACCGTGTGCTGCAACGATGTTGTAGGTTTCTTCTTCTTGACCGAACTTGTAACCGTAGTTTTGGCTTTCGGTTTCAGTTGTTTCACGAACTAAAGAAGAGGTTACTAGTGAACCGTGCATAGCTGAGAACAAGCTACCACCGAATACACCTGCTACACCTAATTGGTGGAAGGGGTGCATTAAGATGTTGTGCTCTGCTTGGAATACCAACATAAAGTTGAATGTTCCGCTTATACCCAAAGGCATACCATCGGAGAATGAACCTTGACCGATTGGGTAGATCAAGAATACTGCGGTTGCTGCTGCTACTGGTGCAGAGTAAGCAACACAGATCCAAGGACGCATACCTAAGCGGTAAGAAAGTTCCCACTCACGACCCATGTAGCAGAATACGCCAATCAGGAAGTGGAATACTACCAACTGGTAAGGACCACCGTTGTACAACCACTCATCTAAAGAAGCTGCTTCCCAAATGGGGTAGAAGTGTAAACCGATAGCGTTGGAAGAAGGAACTACGGCGCCGGAAATAATGTTGTTTCCGTACATTAAAGAACCAGCTACTGGTTCGCGGATACCGTCGATGTCAACTGGGGGTGCTGCTACAAATGCAATGATGAAGCAGGTGGTTGCTGCCAACAGGGTAGGAATCATTAGTACGCCAAACCAGCCAATATAAAGGCGGTTCTCAGTGCTAGCGACCCAACGGCAGAACTGTTCCCATACGTTTGCGCTTTCGCGACGTTGTAAGGTTGCGGTCATGTCTTTATGATTGCTTGATTTATGTATGTATCAGGTAGGTTTATTTACCTGATGTAAATTATCTTAATGTATATGTTTCTATTTGTAAAGCATCTTAATAATTTATACATATTTTGGCTAAAAGGCTTGTTGGGTAAGGCTTTAAGCTTAAAAATTTCTAGTGTATTTCAGTAATTACCCGAAGTCTCATACTTTTGGCATACTTTTTTTAATGCCATTGAGGCGCCTGAAAGCTCTAATTTACGTTGAATGTTAAGTAGTGTTAAGCATATATAGAAGTGTTTACTCACTGTTTAGATTAAAAACTGGTTATAACTTTAGTTTTAATAAGCTTTAAGATGCTTCGTTCCTCAGCATGACACGAGATGCTACCCTACGGGAAAACTACGTTAACGTTCGCGACTCATGACAAGAGGTGTATGGTTTAAGTAAAGTTGAGATTTGAGAGTTGTTGGGGGATGTTGAGCGCTAAAAATCTGTCGAGTGCTATGTATATCCAGTGTAGTGATGCTTGTTGGTCTTGACTGATGTTCTGAAATCCTAGTGCGTATCCTAGTTGCTGGTCTGCGGGATGCAAGGGTATTGTGTAGATGTCGCACATGTTGGGATAGTCGGCTTGCATGTTAATTAAGGTATTTTGAGCATCGATGAGCAGCATCTCTATATTATGTTTACTTTTGTAAGGAAAATCGATTTGCCATGCTCGTACTTGTATGGCGTTACAGTTTGGGTCTTGAGGCGCCGCCATTTTAATGGGGTCTACTTCGATATCAATACCTAAATATAGACTTTTGCGCGGCGACATGAAAAAGTTGTCTTCAGATTCTCTGGCTACTGGGTACAAAATATAAAATCCTACGGCGTTTTGAGTATCACGGCGCCGCAATACACGCATGGAGGCTGGATATAGTACTGCCCATTCACGTAAAATTCTGGCTATTCGCTGCGGAACAACGACATTTTTATTATCAATCCAGTTGTAGTAGCGTGATAAAAAAGTCGCTACAGGTATAGCATCGACTCGCGGATTGAAAGCATCAGGGAATAATTCAATTGTATTAGTATCAATTAAACTATTACGTGGTAATAAGGATTTAACGCGAATACATATATTGTTACCATCAAATTTCTTCTCGATTAATCCCAAACCAACAAACTTATCAATCATCATACCCGCAGCCCTATCGCTACCTTGGTCGGAGTCTCCGTAAAATACAGATTGTGCTTCGCGATGTGTACATTGCACAAATCCTGATGGTAAATCAAGCTCTGTTAAAGGTAACTCTAGGCGCCTGTCTAATTCGTGCTGCTGTTTGAGGAACAAATATGCCCATAACTTGACAAAGTACTCAGCCCGACGACGTGTCAAACCGACTCGTCCCTGTAACTGGGAAACATATTTATGCTGTTCAGATATTGGAAAGTATTCGTTGAGATTGTAAGCATCCATTGGAATTGGTAGATAAGTTAATTTGAGGGCAAAGAACCCTTACACCGTACTTAAAAACTTCACCCAAATTCACCTTAATTCCGCAAAATTAGATGCACGTTGATTTTGTTCATGGTAGTTGTAGACATTACCGCGTCGTCATTGTGCCTACAGGTACTCTTATTTGACAATCTGCTTAATCATTAATAAGGAAATATACAATGACTCAATCTAAAGCCCAAAATAATTATATCAACGCATCTACCAAAAGTTATATTTTTGATAATAACTCGATGAAGAATATACGGAAAAGCGAAGAAATATATCTATTGCAAGCTGTAATCGAAGGTTTTGTAGATGGGATAATAATACTGACACCCGAAATGAAATTATTACATGCAAATGAATATGCTCGTAATATATGTAACAAACTTACAGGTATATACTTAGAACAAATAATCCCCGAAGAAATTTGGAATGTTTGTGAGTCATTAATTGAAAGTCGCGAGCTTTTCCCTGACAGTAATATATTTATGGAGCTTGAAGTTGAGAAAAACTCGAAAAAAGTGCGAATCCGTGCGCGCTGGTTAGAGATGGATGATAACAAGAACGAATATATGATTGTGACTCTAGAAGATTGCCATGAGTCAAATCAGAGTATTGCGATACGAGATGCAAAGAAATATGGTTTGACAGAGCGTGAGACTCAAGTTTGGTTACTGCGTAAAGCTAATCTTTCGTATAAGGAAATTGCGGCGCGACTTTACATTACAATCAATACAGTTAAAAAGCATCTTAAAAGTATTTATGCTAAACAACAGGATATGGTGTGGTTGGAATCTTAAAGAGAGCGGGGAAGTGGAAATTTTATTTTATCAATTAGGATATGGTGGGCGGGTTTAACTAAATTTTAATTTACCAATTAGGATGTGGGTTAACCCGCCCGTACATGAATTATGAGTTTTATGGTTAGTATTATTACTTATAGTCCTGCTTATACGATAGTTCCTACTTATGAGTGCTTTAATAGATGTAGTTATTGTAACTTTCGTGCTGAACCTGGCAAAAGTCCTTGGATGACTTTAAGTGAAGCTGGGAGCATATTTAAAAGATTAAAAGCGCAAGTTAATACTCAAGTTGTATGTGAAATATTGATACTCAGTGGTGAAGTTCATCCTCAGTCGGCACGGCGCCAAGCTTGGTTTGAGCGGATATACGAGCTATGTGAGTTGGCACAGTTCATGGGCTTTTTGCCGCACACGAATGCAGGACCGTTGAGCTTTGAAGAAATGCAGAAGCTTAAACAAGTCAACGTTTCAATGGGATTAATGTTAGAACAGCTAACCCCTGAACTTTTAAAAACTGTCCATAAGCAGGCGCCGAGTAAACTGCCATCTAAAAGACTGCAACAATTACAATGGGCAGGAGAGTTAAAAATACCTTTTACAACGGGTTTGCTACTAGGTATTGGTGAAACCGAACGAGATTGGTGGGAGACATTAGAAGCAATTGCTCAAATTCATTTGAACTACCACCATATCCAAGAAGTTATTTTACAACCTCATAGTCCTGGACAAGACCAAAGCTTTAACGCACCACCTTTTAATCCCCGTCAGCTACCATATGTAATTTCCCAAGCACGCAAAATTTTGCCTGCTGATATTACTATCCAAATTCCTCCCAATTTAGTTCAAGACTCCCAGTGGTTAATTGCTTGTATCGAAGCTGGCGCCAGAGATTTAGGTGGAATTGGGCCCAAAGACGAAGTAAACCCAGATTACCCACATTTACAAAAAAATGACTTGGAACGTATATTACAGCCTACAAACTGGCGCCTGAAACCACGATTACCCATTTACCCGCAGTTTGATGCCTGGTTAAACCCAGATTTACAGATGGCAGTTGGAAAATTTAGAGACACTCTAACTATTTAATCTTTATAAAATATTTAGAAAAATAGTTGTAATTAATTACCATTTACTGGTACTAATTTATGCAAAGTCAATCCAAAGTCATTAATAATACATATGTTATTTGCTAGTTGTTAAAAAAAATACAGACAGTGATGCAGCATTGGCAACATAATATCAGGGTTTGTTTATATTGGCAGTAGAAAAAATCAAAAATTCCGGAAGTACTCTTTTGTCAATTGAAGTTAACAATATTAGTTTGTCATTACTCGCGTCGAGTTTTTATCTCGTAAAAATGCCAAATGTGAATTACCTACCCGTAAGCTGTGTTGGCAGGCACAAGTGGCGCCAGTCAAAAAGCGATACTCCTATAGAAGAGTCACGGGTATACCCATAACAGTCCTAAGACAAGTTATTTATCTTTCAAAGGAGAGGTGTTAAAAATTAAATCTAAAGGTATCTTTAAAAACGCGAGGCTTTAAGTAGGTAAGGCTTATACAATAACACAATAAGCCTTGACGTATAAAAAATAATGTATAAGCCTGCTCGTGGAAGTAGGTGTATTTTCGCTGAAAAAACTTATAAAACAACAACAAATTTGAACCTAGGGCGAGAAATATGCTTAATGCTGGTGAAGAACATTTTGATATGTTGGCTTATGATACCAAGGTATTGCCAGCGCAAACCGACAACCACATATTATGGTGTTGCCATGCTGAAGCACTAGATGATTTGGGACAGTATGAAGATGCTGTAAAAGCTTATAGACAAGCGTTAAAAATCAAATCAGACTATAAAGATGCCTGGATAGGTCTAGGTGCAGTGCTTTGCGATAAGCTTGAAGACTACTCTGAAGCGTTAACGTGTTTTGAAAATGCTTTGCGAATAAACTATTTGGATGATTTCGCTTGGTACAATCGCGGTAACGTACTAGAAAAATTAGAACGTTGTGAAGATGCGCTTGCTTGCTATGACATCGTACTGAAACTCAACCCTGATGATGAGAACACCTGGTACAGTCGTGGTTGGCTACTTTACGAAATGGGAGACTTGCAAGCAGCTATAGCATCCTATGACCAATCATTAAAATTTAAGCCAGATGATGATTCAACATGGTACAACAAAGCTTGCTGCCATGCAGTACTAGGTGATGTTGAACTCGCTATTGATTGTTTGCAGCAAGCAATTTTACTTAGTCCAAACCAATATCGTCAAAGCGCCAAAACTGAAGCTGAATTTGATCAAATTCGCGACCACGCTCGTTTTCAGAAGTTAATCAAACCTTAAAATAGGCGCCGTTCCTTATAGTATCGCCCTCGAAGAGTAGGATAGGCGCCCCGCCTGTCCTACTATTAGTTAGAATTGGAATTGACCGTCAAAGCTACCACATTACACAATGTCGTCAAATTCTAACGAACACGAGCAGCAATCCGCAAACTACGGAGATCATTATTTGGGTTGGTTAAATCGTGGCTTAGGGTTAATGGAATCAGAAGACTACGACGCAGCAATAGTGGCATTTGACCAAGTATTACAAATTCAGCCAAACAATCATGACGTTTGGTACCAAAGAGGTTTAGCTTTAGAAGAATTAGGACAGTACGAAGAAGCTATAGTTAGTCTATGTAAAGCGTGGGAGTTAAAACCTGACTTAGACTGTGCTTACGAATTGTTAGATACTTTACTTTGGGAATTAAACCGTTACGAAGAAGCCGCACAGAGCTGCGAAAAAGCCGCACAAGCTTTATATTTACTAAATTTCAACAAAAAAGCTGTTCTATATTACCGAAAAGCCGCAGATGCATGGGAACAACTTGGCAATGACGAAAAAATAGTTGCTTGCTATGACAAAGCTTTAGAATTAGTATACGACGATGCAGAACTTTGGCGAGCTAGAGCAAATATTTTACAGCGTTTGCACAAATATACAGAAGCGATTGAAAGCATTAATAAATCTTTAGAAATTCAGCCAAACGACTACGAAGTATGGTATTTGCGAGGAAATATATATCTTGACTTAGGTAGTTATCAAGATGCAGTTGCTAGTTACGATAAATCTCTAGAACTTCATGAATATTACGATACATGGAATAATCGAGGGCTTGCTCTAGAAAAACAGGGTTGTTACGAACAAGCCGTAGCTTCTTATGATAAAGCAATCGAAGAAAATCCAGATTATTTTGTAGCTTGGCAAAATCGTAGTTATCCCCTTAACAAATTAGAACGCTTTGACGAAGCACAAACGAGTCGTAACACAGCTTTTGTACTGCAAAGGCGCCCGCTTGGTAATCAACTTAGTAATTCAGGACGTTACGAAGAAGCCATAGAAATTTATAACCAAATCACAGATATTAAACAAGATGATTATTTAGCTTGGTATTATAAAGGTACAGCATTAGAAAAACTTCAGCGTTACGAAGACGCTATATCTTGTTACCATCAGACAATTAAATATAAACCTGACTATTACAGCGGTTGGTATAGTTTAGGTCTTTTATTTATGAATATGAATAAATTAGAAGAAGCCTTAGCATCTTTTAATGAAGTAATGAAACTACACCCATCTTATTACTCATATGATTATCAACTATATTATCACCAAGCTCGTTGTCTAGCTTTATTAAATAAAAAAGACCTAGCACTAGAATCTCTACAGAAAGCCGTCAATATTAACCGTTACGAGTGTCCAAGAAAGGCAAAAAGTGAAGCTGCCTTTGCTAGTATAAGAGATGACGCGCGGTTTCAATCTATAATTGGTAAAACATAAATTTATATGAAAGAAACAATGAATATAGAACAAGCAGTTTTAATGTTGCCGGAAACAACACACCGCAAAAACTCGGTCTTATCCAGCTACTCCATAACCTTCCTGTTGCTAGTTTAAACTTTACTCAAACCGGAACTAGTGCTAATGATACTTTATTTGGTAACAGTGGAGATGATGTAATTGATGCGGGTGCAGGTAATAACATCATATATGCTGCTGAAGGCAATAATATTTTATATGGTGGCGCCGGAAACGATATTATTAAAACAAGTGCGAGAGATGATTTAATTTATGCAGGTGAAGGCAACAATACCATATCTACTGGCATTGGTAACGATACTATTTATGTGGGTAGTGGTAGTACCCGCTTTATTCTCGATGCAGGGGTAGAAAGTGTCACTATATATGCGTATAGTGGTGATGATTCAATTAGTCGCGGTAGTACTTTAGCTGCGAACTCATTACTATCTGTTTCTATTAGTGGTAATGACACTTTAGTCAGTGCAGGTAGCGATTTGTTAGCAACTTTAAAATCAACACCATTAAATAGTGTAAATATCATCTAATTCTTGTGGGGTGGGCATCCTTGCCCGCCCTCCTATTAAATAAACAAACTTGGCACCACTAGAAACGGTTGATTGTTTAGCTCCTAACTTGCACATTCAAAAAATCCATATATAGTAAGGGTTTCAAAATGATGTGCTAGTTTTATATTTTACTGGTGCGTTTGAGGCGCCAGTCGGAGGCTCACATCTTGCACCATGAGCTTATTGACAATAAAAGAGCTTGTAACGCTTATTTTTGCGTAGGGTGGGCACTGCCAGCCCTTTCAACGTGAACAATAGTACTAAAAAAATTACCTAAAATACATGTTCAATTAACTTCCCAATAATAAGCTTTGCGGGATATCGTTCAAAAAATGAACAATATATACGGCGCCATCTTGACCATTTTTGATATGCTCTCGTGAGTAAATTAGGTGGATGACTAAAAAGCTTAATTTTTAGGTAACGTAAGAATGGGGGTTTCAAGCGCCGCTCTAGTAGTTCTACTGTTCGCGTTGAAAGGGCTGGCACTGCCCACCTTACCCTAATTGAGAAGGTGCAAGATATAAGTTAGTGGATATACTGAGACTTACTATATCATTATAATTACAGAATAAACTTATATTATTGTATCAATAATTACCAAGTAAAAAGGCTGACAAAACAGTAAACGAGGTATCCCAAAATAATTATATTAATGTAGATACGTAAAATTTTGCATCACGACTGAAACATATTGCGAATAAGTAGTAAAGTTTTGGTTAATATATCTATGAATTGGAGGATTAAGACTAATGACGCAGGATTTCGCCTTTTTAAAACGCTTATATAACATTTTTGACCCCTTTCAGCCTTTACCAGCAGGACACCCAGCTTATGTAAACTGCAATAATGTACGCGGGGACGGTGATATTTTAGTGGAGATAGGTAAAGAAATTTTGCTGTCAGATAGAGTTACTTGCCAGCTATATGCGGGTCATCGCGGTGCAGGAAAATCAACAGAACTTTTACGTCTTCAGGACAGCTTGAACAAAGAAGGTTGCTTTGTTATTTATTTTGCCGCTGATGAAGAAGATATAGAACCAGAAGATGCTCAATATATAGATATACTTTTAGCTTGTACAAGACATTTATTAGAAGGTTTAAAAAATAGAGCTAAACCCGACCCTTTAACAAATTGGTTAAAAGACCGTTGGAAGGACTTAAAAGATTTTGCATTAACTGAGGTATCTTTTGAGAGTTTAAGCGTAGAATCACAAGTTACTCAGTTTGCTAAAATAACTGCTAATTTAAGAACAGTACCTACTCAACGTCAAAAAATTCGCGAACGAATTAATCCTCATACAATCACTTTGATTGAAGCATTGAATGCATTTATAAAAGATGCAAAAAAACATTTGCCAGAAGAATATTCGCAACTAATAGTAATCGCAGATAACTTGGATAGGATTGTACCTATACCGCAGGAAGATGGACGTACTAATCACGATCAAATTTTTCTCGACCGTAGCGAACAACTCAAAAGTTTAGACTGCCATTTAGTTTATACTGTACCTATCTCTCTTCTCTATTCTAATCGGGCAGCAGATGTTGCAAACCTGTACGGGAATCCGCAGGTTTTACCAATGATAATGGTACAAACACCTGACAATCAACCTCACCAATCAGGAATTAATAAAGTTAAGGAAGTTTTGCAAAAACGTTTAAATCGCATAGACTCAAATCGTTCTATAGTAGATATATTCGAGCAGCCAGAGGCATTAGACAGATTGTGTTTAATGAGTGGCGGTCATGTCAGAAATTTACTATTATGGTTCTTCAGTACTTGTTATGCTAAACTAACAATTAAAGTGCCAAGCTAAT
>ERZ1066120.558-NODE-558-length-33056-cov-23.224357_pt1 | contig 33056 bp, 21 predicted proteins | sample MGYA00382767_ERZ1066120 | MGnify/ENA primary metagenome ERZ1066120 (study PRJEB33369, sample SAMEA5778350) | biofilm metagenome | biome: Industrial cooling water; feature: Water cooling tower basin; material: Biofilm | place: United Arab Emirates | collected...
GGACAGTGGACAGTGGACAGTGGACAGTGGACAGTGGACAGTGGACAGTGGACGGGAGCATGTCAGCTTTGTAAATTTACGCCGACACCCTAAAGGGCGCGGCTATACAAACGAAGCCCGCCTTCGCGGGCTAAAGCTTTTAAAGCCTGCGAAGGCAGGCTTTGTTTGTGTAGCGACACCCTTTAGGGTGTCGGCTACAAAGTTGACATGCTCCCCAGTGGACAGTGGACAGTTGACAGTGGACAGTTGACAGTTGACAGTTGACAGTTGACAGTTGACAGTTACCTCTCCCTCAAGCTTATAGGATTGCAAAGGAGGGAAATTAATTTTTCCTTTCGCTCTTAAAGGGGGGGCTAACAACCCATTTTTTCTGATAATGGGTAATGGGTAATGGGCCATTGGCTTTTTTGGTACCAATGACCCATTATTAATCTATGTTTGATACTAGCCCAACTTGCTAGTTATATCGTTTCCGGTTGCATCGGCATCGCGCGGGGCGCGGGTTTATGAAGACAATTCGCTTGGCAATTAGCAATTAGCAATTACCAATTACCAATTACCACTTCTAATCTCTAACTTTGGGTGACGAATTCCCGTTTACCGGAGTAACTATCACCTGTTTTGGTGGGTACTTCTTGATACAATCCACTTAATAGGGAAGCAGGAGGTTGTTGGTAGGGCCAAGCGAAGGCGTGGCGGAAAGAGGCTTCCTGACACGCTTGCAATTGACGAAAATCGATTACATCCTGGGTGAGTAAATTTTCGTACTCGAAGGGCAGGCGCACGTTATGCAACCCGGCGTTATCGGTACAGATGGCGATGTCTACACCCGCTTCAAAACAGCGGTCAAAAACCAGTTTCAGTTGACGGATATCTTCTAAAGTGCCGGTTTTGAGGTAGGTAGTGGGACAAACTTCCAAACACTGACCTTTTGCGGCTAATTCGGGCAATAATTCAGGATGTTTGAGCGGAATTTGGATGCCGTGACCGATTCGCATTAAATAGGGTAACAGTTCTGGGTAACAGCCATCGACGGTTTCGTAAAGGTGTCCGGTGGTGTTGAGGTTGAGACTTCGCGCATAAGCATATAATTCCACAAATTCGTCCAACCGCTCGGCGTAATGGGCATCCCCGCCTGCCACATCCACCGCACAAACATATTCCCGGTTTTGAGCTGCCAAGTCAACGATCGCTCGATTCACCTCATAAGGTAAACGCGAGTGCATACACAAGATTTGGCTGGTAACGATGGGATATTCTGTCAGAGAACTGGCTTTGCCGACTATTTCGACAATTTCTGCCATACAGTCGATGCGCTGCGACTGAGTTAAATCTTCTGGTGTCCGCAGATAAGGCGTGTACCGTAATTCTAAATAAGCCAAATTCTCAAATATATAAGCACCTCGAATTAACCGATAGATAAAGTAAGGCAGCGTTTGGGACGTTTGCACGCTTTCTACCAGGGTGTGCAATTCCAGATATTCATCTAGGGTATTGCGGGGACGGGTATAAAAGTCCTCAAACTCTGGGTATTCTGGGAAACGTTGCGCCTTCTGAGAGTCGTTACGTTGGAAATATCTCCACAGAATCCGGGGTACGACGGAACCACCTAGATGGCGGTGTAATTCAGCATACAAAGACACGGTAACCTCTTGATGTTGAGAGGGATATTTATAAATTATGAACAATTATTGCGGAAAAGTTGGGGATGCGATCGCTCTGTCACAAAATCGATCCATTTTTGCCAAATCTGAAATTAATGAGAATAATTACTTATGACTTTTGGTGGAGCAACTATGCTTTAAAACGATAAACTAACTTAAACTTGTTGAAACTAACTGTTGAGAGCGTCAGCCTTGTTAAACCGTCTGCTGCAACTAAGACAAACTTTTATCGCCGTTAGGCAACACCAAGGTTATTTTTATAGAAATTTAGCAATTGCGATCTTGACAAATGGGATAGTAAGTGTAGTGGGGGTGGAGCAGGCGATCGCTGTCCCTTGCCAACTACCAGCCGCAGCCATCCAACAAAAAGAAAACCTGCGTCAAGCGGCAATCCGAGGCAACCGAACCGCTCAAAACCGCTACCGGGAACTTTTATCCCAACACGCGCGGCAACTCACAGCTTGTCGCCAACGCAACTGGCCTCGCAATCAAGCGATTTGGCTGCGCCTGTATCCCTGCGACATTCGACCGGGGTCGCTAGAGCGGATAATGGATCGGATTGTTAACAAAGGCTACAACCAAGTTTACGTAGAAGTCTTTGCCGACTCCAAAGTTTTGTTACCCCAGGCAGATAATCCCACGCCTTGGCAATCGGTGGTAAAAGTACAAGGAGCGCAACGAGTCGATTTATTAGCGCAAGCAATTCAAAAAGGGCGACAACGGGGTTTAAAAGTCTACGCTTGGCTGTACACGATGAACTTTGGTTCCGCCTACGCCCAACGACCTGACCGACGCGGGACATTAGCCCGCAACGGTTTCGGACACGACAATTTATCAGCTTTGTATGACGTAGCAGTTGATGAGGACTTACTCAGAAGAGAGAATGGGAAAGCATTTATTGACCCTTACAGCCCACAAGCAAGACAAGACTATCAAAAGCTGGTGCAAGCAGTCATTAAACGCAGACCAGACGGGGTGTTATTTGACTACGTGCGATATCCCCGCAGCGGGGGCGGTGCTTCCGTCGCCGCCAGGGTGCAAGATTTGTGGATTTATGGCGATGCTTCTTTGCGTACTTTATATCGACGCAGCTTCAACAACAAAGGACTGGCATTAATCTACCAATTCTTAAGTCAGGGATATATTACTGCTGGAGATATTGCTGAGATTGATGCACTCAATCCGGAAGAAGGAGAACCGCTTTGGCAGGGTCGCAATCCCAATACAACCAAATATTTGACCTTGCCACAACAGCGTCAGCCAATTTTGCAACAACAGTTGTGGTTATTAACCGTCACCCATGCAGTTCAGGGTATTTTAGAATTTCTGCAAGTGGGAATTAGACCCGTGCAACAACAAAGAATCCGCGCGGGTGCAGTATTTTTTCCCAGTGGGAATCGAGCCGTCGGTCAAGGATATGACTCCCGGATTCAGCCTTGGGATCAGTTTCCCAGTAACATCGAGTGGCATCCTATGCTTTACAAGGCTTGCCGCAATACGAGTTGCATTGTCGGAGAAATGCGAGAGGTTTTAAGCTTTGCTCAACGCCGGACGGAAATTAAACCCGCTTTAGCAGGAGTTTGGGGTAAATCTATCAGCAACCGTCCGTCTTTGGAAGCGCAAATGCAAGCAATTCGTCAATTTGCGCCCCGCATTACGACGGTGAGCCACTTCGCTTTTTCCTGGCAAGAACCTGGACTCGATCGGGAACGAAAATTTTGTCAAATGCGGTAAGCTTTCCTATGATGTCCGCTGGTATCGGCATCGCACGGGGCGGGTTTATGAACATAATTTGCTTGGTATCCAAAGTCACTGGTAAAACCCGCCCCTACAACACCATTAACCAACGGCTTTGCTGAGGGTGAATTTGCTGTAGAGCATGACCGAAAATAATGGGATACAAGCCCCGCCCTTTAACGACAGTGGAGGGCGGCTTTTTGCCGTTTCATCCGTGGTGTGAATAAACTTGTGTTTGTTTATTCACTATGATAAAGTACTTGCATGAGCATAACAGTAAACTACGAGTACAAACTTAAACCGAACGCGCAACAGGTAGAGACTTTTGAGGCGTGGCTTAATGCCTGTAAAAAAGTCTACAACTTTGCCTTGCGAGAACGTAAGGATTGGGTTAACTCTCGCAAGGGAGCTGTTAACTCATGTAGTTTAGTTTCCGAATATATAATTCCTGCGGATGCACCTAGACCAACCTACGCTTCTCAATGTAAAGCCTTAACGAGTGCCAAAAAGATATATCCCGAACTTCAGCTACCACATATTCACGTTTTGCAGCAAACTCTAAGACAATTAGAAGCCGCATTTGTGGCAATGTGGGAACGAGGCCAAGGATTCCCCAGGTTCAAAAAGAAAATGCGTTCTTTCGTCTACCCAGATGTTAAAAAGAGCGCAGTTGAGCCAGGAAGAGTTAAACTTCCTAAGATTGGTTGGGTGAAGATGAAAATGTCTCGCCCATTACCTGAAGGCTTTATCCTGAAACAGATTAGGGTGGTAAAAAGGGCAACTGGTTTCTTTGTCATGCTGACCTATCAATTAGGCGTACAAGTACCAGATGTCCCCGTCGGGGGTCATTTTTTGGGACTAGATATCGGACTAGAAAAATACCTAGCTACAAGTGATGGGGAATTAGTTTCTAGACCTCGATTTTTTAATGCACTTCACCGCGAGTTGAAATTACTGCAACGAAGATTAAAGCATAAGAAAAAGGGTTCTAGTAATTGGCTAAGACTTCAGAACAAGATAGCTAGAATTCATCAAAAAATTAACGATACCCGCAAAGACTGGCAGTTCAAATTAGCCCATCATCTTTGCGACCAAGCTGGAGCTATATTTGTTGAAGATATCAACTTCAAAGCTTGGGCAAAAGGGTTATTTAGAAAGCATACACTTGATGCTGCATACGGACAGTTTTTCAACATTTTGTCTTACGTCTGTTGGAAGCGTGATGTTTTCTTTTTTAAGGTTAATAAAGACTACACAAGTCAGATTTGCCCTAATTGCGGGACGCATACGGGCAAGAAAGATTTGAACAAAAGAATCCATCGCTGCCATAGTTGTGGCTATACAACCAATAGAGACGTGGCAGCAGCTCAAGTAATTAGAGATCGTGGTATCCTTGCGGTCGGACAGCCCGTGGGGTTGCAAATTGCTTCTGGAGGCGTACTGTCGGGGGCTTACGACAGTCTAGGTAAGTGCCTGTGAGAGAAGAATCCTCGCACTTATAGGGCGAGGAGTGTCAATTAAGTATTCCCCTATTTGAGAAATTGGCTTAGACTTTTTAAAACTAGCGTTTGAGAAGTCTGCCTTGTTCAACCCGATCTGGAAACTGAAGCAATATTTCTTAACCTTTAGGCGACGCCGGGGTTATTTCTATCGCTTTTTTTTGGTAGGAGTCTTGACAAATAGCTTGGTAAGTGGATCGATGGCGAGCCAACCATTGCCGCCTCGAACTGAAATGGCTTGTCAATTATCGCCTGAAGTCAGCCAACAGAAAGAAAGCTTACGAATAGCAGCATTAAACGGCGATCGCAACGCCGAGAACCGCTATAAATCCCTTGTAGCCGAGAATGCACGGCAATTGCAGGCATGTCGCCAAGAAAATTGGCCTCGCAATCAAGCGATATGGCTGCGTTTGTATCCCTGCGATCTGCGACCGGGGGGGCTTTCTGAAATTATGGATCGGATTGTTAATAAAGGCTATAACCAAGTTTACGTTGAAGTCTTTTATGACTCTCAAGTTTTGTTGCCGCAAGCAGAGAATAATACGCCGTGGAAATCGGTGGTAAAAACGCCAGGATTAGAAACAGCAGACTTACTGGCGCAAGCGATTCAAACGGGGCGCGATCGCGGGTTAAAAGTGTACGCTTGGTTGTTTACAATGAATTTTGGCTACGCCTACGCACAGCGACCAGATCGACAATCGGCGTTAGCCCGCAACGGTTTGGGACAAGATAATTTAGCTGCACTTTACCAAGCAGTGGCAGAAGAAGAATTAGCTAAAGGAGATGATGCGAAAGCGTTCATCGATCCTTACAACTTGCAAGCGCGGGAAGATTATAACCAGCTAGTGCAAGCGGTGGTGAAACGCAAACCCGATGGCGTGTTATTTGACTACGTGCGATACCCCCGCAGTACGGGGGAAGCTTCCGTGGCAACTAAAGTTCAAGAATTGTGGCTTTATAGCGAAGCAACGCAACAAGTTTTATTTCAACGAGCCATTAATAATAAGGGATTGGCATTGATTCGCCGCTTCTTGAATCAGGGATATATTACCGTCGCAGATCTTGCCCAAATTGACGAGATGTATCCCGAGGAAGGTGAACCGCTTTGGCAAGGGCGCAATCCCGATTTGAGTAAAAACTTACTATCGCCACAACAGCGCCAACCGATTTTACAACAAGAATTGTGGGAATTGAGCGTTGCTCATGCCGCCCAAGGGGTGTTAGATTTTTTGGCAAGTGCGATCGCTCCCGCACAGCAACAAGGAATTCCTACAGGTGCAGTATTTTTCCCCGGTGGTAATCGCGCCGTCGGACAAGGAGGTTACGATTCTCGGATTCAACCTTGGGATAGATTTCCCGCTGCGATGGAATGGCATCCAATGGTTTACAAAGCTTGCAACGATACCAGCTGTATTTTAGAAGACTTGCAACGAGTTATTAGCCTTGCACCATCGGGAACGCAAATTAGACCCGCATTAGCGGGAGATTGGGGCAGATCTGTGACCAATCGTCCTCCATTGGAACAACAAATGCAAGCGATTAAGCAATTTGCACCGCAAATTGATACGGTGAGTCATTTTGCATTTTCTTGGCAAGAACCCCAACTCGATCGAGAGCGTAAATTCTGCCAAATTAATTAAATAAAGAATCTACAAAAATGGTCATATCCTGTGCAGTGGCATCGGTAGCCTAAGCCCTTGCGGGTTTATTTAACTTTTGCGCTGCTAACAAATACCTCTCGTAATATGATTTCCGCTAGCAAAGGTTGTGTTTAATTTTTGATGCTGTAGGGGCGGGTTTTACCAGCCATTCTATGGAACCATGAGATATCTCCATAAACCCACCCCGGCTTACGCTACTACGAAACTTTTTTGACCAAAATAGGTTGGAGTAAATCTATAAGCTGTTTGGTACGATAGCGGACTCCTTTATCGTTCATGTGATAGCTGGTGTCAAAAAACAGAGCTTTATCGTACATAGAATTTCGATAAGTTCCCAGGAGAGGAACTTCAATCCTTTGATAAAAATCATTGATACTTTGAAAGAAGTCTTGAGCTTGCTGTTCCTGATAAGCTTCAAACCAGAAGGTATTGGGCCAGGTTGCTATTACTTTAATATTATCTTTTTTGCTCCAATTTACGAAATTTTTGATAGATTCCATGCCATAACTTGACTTGATATAGCCTTCGAGTTCCTTTGGTTTTAACTCTTCAAGTGCCTGAAATTCTTTTTTGGTCATAAGTGAGGCGCGATTCCCAATGTCATCGCCATATTCATTCAGGTTTTCCGATTTATAATGAGATTGCCATTGCTTGGGAGTTCCCAATTTCGCTAAGATGCCATCTTGCACGCGAGTCATAGAAATTCCGGTGATAAAACGCATTTGATCGAGAAAATTAAGGGATTTTAAATATTTCAAGTCTCTGGCTAAAACATAGTCGATTAATGCCCCATTCAATTTACCGTCATCTGTGTAAAACTCATATTCTAAGGGTAGGAGAACTGTATCTCCAGGCTTAACTAAAGAACGGCTGCGATCTAAAATGTACTCAATACCCAATCCAGCATAAGTTGCCGCATTAACGCAGGGAAAATTTGCTTCTTCGCGAATCATTTTACAGCTAATGCCCATGAGAGCATTAGAGCCAGCTACGACGACTAACTTTGGTGTTTTGATCGAATTAGCAATTTTAGTTTTAATTGTATAAATCTCGTCAGTCCAACGGGAACTTTCAGTAGGAGCGCCGAGTTGGTATAAAACTGCTATGAGAAAAATCAAACAGCTTAGTAATAGCCCAGATAAAATCGAAGATGAATATTTGGATGGTTTCATAATTATCAAAAGTCAAAGTATAAAAATTTTGTTTCTGGTGCTTCTAATATTATTTTTACCGCAATAAACATCAAAATACCAAATAGGAAGCCGAGCAATTTGTTAGGTTGCCATTGGAATTTTTGCCAAAAGCGATCGCTCCAACTTCCAGCCGTTTGTTTTTCCGGCTTTTCCAACAGAAATGGCTCATATTTACTCAACCATTGTTTAGTATTGGGCAACACCCAAATCGCCAGAAGTAAGATAAAAAATAGTCTTTTTCTTTCTGGCACAACCGAAGCTGACAAGGATATTCCATTAAATCCAAACATTGTTTTCAATATTGCCAGAGCCGACCCTATTGTTTCAGCTCTAAACAAAACCCAACCCACTACCACCGCGATAAAAGTAACAAAACAACCTAATGCTATACTCCACCAGGTAGTTTTTTTCAGATCCTGTCCTAAAAATTTACGGAACGAACGCCATTGATGATTAATTATTAAGTATGCTCCGTGCAATCCGCCCCATAAAACAAATGTCCAACCGGCTCCATGCCAAAGACCACCTAACAGCATTGTAGTCATTAAATTGACATTGCGCCTTAATTCTCCTTGACGATTGCCGCCCAGAGCAATGTAGATATAATCTCTTAAAAAGTTAGAAAGTGTTATGTGCCAACGACGCCAAAAGTCGCTGATATTCACAGCTTTGTAAGGCGAGTCAAAGTTGAGCGGTAGCTTAATTCCGAACATTCTGGCTGTACCAATTGCCATCTCAGAATAGCCACAAAAATCAAAGTAAAGCTGAAATGTGTAGGCTAAGGCTCCACTCCAAGCATCATAAAAGGTTAGAGGCGTTCCTTGAAGTGCAGCACTAAATACTGGATAAATATAAGCAAACATCTGATCGGCAATCAGGACTTTTTTGCCCAAACCAATGATAAAAATCGTTAGCCCCACGGCTAAATCTTCCTGGTTAAACCGATAAATTGATGCGCTAGCTAGTTGGGGCATCATCTCGTGGTAACGTACAATCGGGCCAGCAAAAATTTTGGGAAAAAAGCTAACGAATAAACAGTAGTCTAGAAAGTTATTTTCTGGTATTTTTCCCAGGAAAGAATCTACTAGATAGGTAATTTGCTGAAAAGTAAAAAATGATATCCCTAATGGTAAAATTATCTTGGTTAAATTAAAATTTGTTCCGGCTAAATCGTTAAAGGTGGAAATAAAGAAATTAGCATATTTAAAATAACCGAGTAAACCTAAGTTTACAGCAATCCCTATAATTAACAACAGCCTTTTACTAAAGGGGAGCTGGAGCGGCTTACTCAAGCCATAACCCAAAAAGTAGTTAAATATAATCGAGAAAATTAACAGTGATAATAGTAAAGGTTTCCACCAACTATAGAAAACAAAAGAAGCAGCCACTAAAGCAGCGATCGCTACCCGATTATATCCCAGCCTGCCCAGGGTAAAAAAGATCGCTAGAGTGACCGGCAGAAACATTAAAATAAATTCTGGCGAATTAAACAGCATGTTAAGCTTTCCGTTGTATAAACTTTACAGGACTAAGCAAACAAAGCGTTTCTAGGCTCGTCGCGGACAAATCCTGTTTTAGATGTTTGTTATCAATCTAATAGATGCACTACAGGCATCGTCTATAGCCAAACCATGCCTTGGCAATAAATTATACCATAGCAAGCAAAATTGCACCAGGTACATAGCTGAGCGATCGCATAATTTAATTGCCTGGTCAGTGTGGGTAGTTGGCGGCAAAATAGCAGTTATAACCAACCATAACTTTGTCATATGTCAGATCTGCCACAGCCCCGCACTCGCCAAGAACTTTACGAACGTATCCGCCAAACTTCCAGGGAAGAGGTAATCCTAGAAGAGATGATTCGCTTGGGATTTTGGCCTGCTCAGGGAACGCTACCGCAAGATCCGGCGGATGAAATCCGCCTGCGGGGGGAGATTTGGCGGGAACTGAACGAACTTTACCAACAAAACAGAACCTTGCACAATGAGGCGGCGCTCAAGCAACAAGTTTATCAACAGCGGTTGGCAGAGTCGCGGCGCAAGCGTCAAGAAAACAAGGAACGACGTGAAACAGAAAGACTCGAACGCGCGGAGGCTTGGAAACAGAAAAAAGCGCAGGATATTGTTTATTTAGGCGATCGCATCTCCGGCGGACTCAATTTTACTGAATGCGATCGCCCGCGCCTGCAATCCTATAATTTGCCAGAATACGGCACGGCAGAGCAAATAGCCGCCGCAATGGGGATTACCATCGGACAATTGCGCTTTCTCGCCTTTGATCGCAAAACTTCGACGGTTTCCCACTATGTGCGCTTCAGGATACCGAAAAAAACCGGAGGCGATCGCACGATTTCCGCCCCGATGCCGCGCCTCAAACAAGCACAATATTGGATATTAAGCAATATTCTCGAAAAAGTTCAACTCCATGACGCTGCCCACGGCTTTCGCCCTGGACGTTCAATTGTTAGTAATGCACAACCCCATGTGGGTGCAGAAGTTGTGATCAATTTCGATTTAAAAAACTTTTTTCCCTCGATTTCTTATCAGCGAATTAAAGGGGTTTTTCGCTCGTTTGGCTATTCAGAAGCCGCAGCAACAATTTTTGCTTTATTATGTACCGAACCCGAAATCGAAGCAGTTGAATTAGACGGAAAAACTTACTACGTCGCCCTTTCCGAACGTCACTTACCCCAAGGCGCCCCTACAAGTCCAGCCCTGACTAATATTTTATGTCGTCGTTTGGATCGTCGTTTATCTGGGATGGCGGAAAACTTGGGATTTGTTTATACTCGCTATGCCGACGATTTAACTTTTTCGGCTTCTGGGGAAAACCTGCGCCATATTTGTAATATTCTCAGGCGTACAGAGTCAATTGTTGCTCATGAAGGATTGGCAATTAATGAGGAGAAAACTAGAATCCTTCGCAAATCTCGTCAACAGGAAGTAACGGGTGTAGTTGTAAACGAGAAACCCAATGTGGCGAGAAAAACCTTAAAACGCTTTCGGGCGACGTTGTATCAAATCGAAAAAGATGGTTTAGAAGGAAAACATTGGGGAAATTCTTCCGATTTAATCGCATCAATTCAGGGTTTTGCTAACTTTGTAGCGATGATCGATCCGCAACAAGGAGCCGAATTTCAAGCGCAGATCCGAAGAATTAGGGACAAATACACGCGCCGTTGATAGGCGATAGCGATCGGATCGGACTACTTGAGATTTAAAGTAGAAGACACCGGGGAGAATAGAGGTAAATCTGTTTGCGTCGAAGCCGGGGTCTTAACTCCGAAGAAAAAGTTTACCAAAAAGGTTAAGGTAGTGGCTAAAATTAGTTTTTCCAACATTTGTCAACTCTCCCCAGACCGATTAATCTGTAACTAATGACCTATAGCTTTACTATCGATCTTGTTTGGAGAATGGATGGCGATCGCAAGCCATATAGTTAAGTGACAATAATCTGGAAATTGCGTGACTTTAGTCACAAAACCATCGGTTAGAAATGAGGAATAGAGTAGCAACCCTAGCGGTGCTACCCTAAGACTGGTAGATAACCTTTACAACTAAAAAGGCAAGCCAGGAAAGCGCAGAAATTGCAGCGCAAAACCTGCCAAGCTTTGAATGAAACTGAGAAAATCCCCGTTACCGCGTCGCAGTCTGGCTGTGCGAGGAGTTTCAAACCCTTTTATCACTTGTTGGGCTAATTGTTGACCTTGCTGATTTCCTTGGGCGATGTAGAGAGTTTCGGCTTTCTTGGTATCTTCAATTGCGGCAGTGCGATCGCCTAAATGGAAGTGTGCCAAACCGCGACTCAGATAAGCATTCGCCATATCGGGTTGCATGGTCAAGGCTTGGTTAAACAGATCGATTGCCCGGTTAAAATTATCTCGCTCGGCTTCTGCCATCCCCATGCGGTAGAAGTCCTCAGCGCTACCGGCGTAAGTTGGTATGCCGATCGCACCCAGCATATTAGTATTCCCTAACTTGGCGTTGGTTAGATTGGCGGCGATTAATTGGCTATCTCTCAAATCGGCAGCTGCCAAGTTAGCACCGCTTAAGTTAGCGCCAGTCAAGTCGGCACCAAACAAACTTGCACCTGTGAGGTTAGCACCGCTGAGATCCGCACCTGCCAGGTTAGCACGACTGAGGTTGGCTCGACTCAAGTTCGCCCCTCTGAGATTAGCACCCGCCAAGTTAGCCATAACTAACCCGGCATTGGTTAAATCGCACCCTTCACACTGGCGCGTAGAAAGCAGCTGTCTGGTATGTTCGGGATTGGCAGCTAAAGCCGGAATTGCCAAGCTAAGGGCAGTTAGCAGGGTGGTACTCGCCAAAACTCTTAGTTTCATATACACCTCACACCCATCGGGGTGGCGATCGCTATCAACAAATTAATACAACTAATGTACTTTTTTTCCAAAGCGAAATTAATTTTTAGATAAAATTGCGGGCAGTGGGTCAACGTTGGCAGAAAGAAAAACCCTTATGCTGCAAATTCGCGGAATCGTCAAAACCGCTCAAAAAGCGCAAGATAGCCTGAAAGTCGGGTTATCGCCGCGGGAAGTTGCTGGTTTTAAAGAATTTATCACCAGTGCGGTTGAAACCATCGAGCGGTTGTGTCTGCAATACCAGATTAAACCCAGTCAATTGCCCATGCGATCGCGTCAAGCCTACTATTTCCTGAAAGCGATTGATTTGGAAAACTTACCTTTAGTTGAAACTCCCCTACCTCCCCCCACAAATCAGACAATCCGGCTTAAAAATATCAAGGTGCAAGCTAACATTATCAAAGAACAAATCGCCACCTTAACTGCCAATCCCATCCCCAACCCTGCTCTATTTCAGAATTTAACTCAAACCATAGAACGAGCGGTGACACAAATTGAAAATACTTGCACTGCTGCCCACGCTACCCCAGCCAACCTAACTAATTCCTCTCGTTCTATTTATTCATGGCTCAAGTTTTTAACAGATGCCAGCAATCTTAGACTGCACTTAGAAACAACATCCCGCACGATTGATATTGCTGAAAAAATCTGGCAGAATAACTTTGATGATTCTGTTGACATAGTTGTAGAATTTACCAATATCGCCGGGTTATACAGAAGCAGAAGGCAAGGAAATACAGTTACTTTCGCTATCTGTGAAGGATTCATTAATGCCAGCGATGAAATTTTAGCAGCACTGATAAAAAATGCCTTGCTGGGCAAAAGTCCAGAAACTACCAAAATAATTCGCGATTTTGGTAGTTCGGAAGAATACAGCGAAATTTTATTAGAACTGGACTTAATTGCCGAAGCGATCGCAGAGAATCCGATGGGCAAGCATTATAACTTGGAAGATTTATTTAAGCGAGTGCAGAGCGAATATTTTGCTGGTAACATTACTCGCCCGCGTCTCGCTTGGAGCCAAATCAATACTTACCGTAAATTCGGTCACTACGAGCCAGGAAAAGACAGAGTAGTAATCAGTTCAACCCTCGATGATGCTCGAATTCCTGAATACGTGACCGAGTTTGTATTATATCACGAAGTGTTGCACAAATATCACGGCGCTACCTGGAAAAATGGTAAAAGAATGGTTCACACCCCTGAATTTCGACGAGATGAACGCAAATTTAAATGGTACGATGAAGCATCCCAATGGTTGAAACAATTAGCATCGAGTTAATCGTTAATGATAGATAGCGTTATTATCAAAACTTACGCCTCGATCCCCCCTAGCCCCCCTTGCCAAGGGGGGAACATGAAAGTAAATCCCCCCTTGAAGGGGGGAACATGAAAGCAAATTCCCCCTTTAAGGGGGGAACTAAAAGCCCCCTTCAAGGCGTAAACTGAAAGCAAATTCCCCCTTTAAGGGGAAAACTGAAAGCCCCCCTTGGCAAGGGGGGTTGGGGGGATCGGGATCGGTGTTTGAAGCAGTAGGGGCACGGCGTCAGTAAGCTTTATCGCCAGTGAAAAGTTCCTCGATTGCCGTGCCCCTACCAATGATTCAGATAAAACCAGGTTTGATATAAATCCCTATCGTTATTATCCAGATCGAAATCTCCGGTATATTTTATGCAAAACCCATCATCTCCACAAGGAAAAGTGCGCGCCCACGTTTTTATTTCTGGAACCGTTCAGGGAGTCGGTTATCGATACTATACTGTCAATCAAGCAAACAAATTAGGTATTAGCGGTTGGGTTCGCAACTTGCCAGATAATCGCGTTGAAGCGGTTTTTGAAGGAACTGAAACACAAGTTAAAGCGATGATTCAGTGGTGTTATCAAGGCAGCCCTGCATCTGTGGTGAAACAGGTTGTAATTGATTACGAACAACCAGAAGAAATTGAAGGGTTTGATATCAAGAGATAATATCTTGCCTCGTAACTATAGTCCGCGTAGGATCGCTCGTGTTTGTGTAGCGGCACCCTTAAGGGTGCCGCTACACAAACGAAGCGATAACGCTTTCCCTCATATCATGTTCGGTAGCAACGGTAGTGCAACTGCTAATTGCTAACAGCTAATGCCTACTCTGGAGGCAATTAGCAATTAGCTATTAGCTATTAGCAATTACCAACGGGATTTAATCATGGTTTACCAGCCAATTTTGCCACAGCTTGTACTAATTGATCTGGCTCGATCGGTTTGGGGATGTGTTGTTGAAATCCGGCAGCGATCGCTTGATTTTTATCTACTTCTCCAGCATAGGCGGTGAGCGCGATCGCAGGCACTTTTCCGCCTTGATCTGGGGGTAGGGCGCGGATTTGTTGCATCAGCATGTAGCCATCCATTTCTGGCATTCCTACATCGCTGACGAGTATATCTGGTTTGCTATGAGGGAACTCGCGCAACGCTTGCAATGCTGAAGGTAAAGCGATGACTTCTGCTCCATCTTGTTCTAACAAGAAAGTGATAAACTCGCGGGAGTCGGCATCATCATCAACTACGATAATTTTTAATCCAGCTAGTGGTGAAGATTGGATCATATATTCATCTAAATCCATGTTGTTTTCATTTTCTGGTTGTTGTTTTAGCAAGGGTAATCTAACTGTAAAAGTTGCTCCATTACCTTCACCTTGACTTTCTGCAAAAACAGTGCCGCCGTGAAGTTCAACTAATTGACGCACAATTGCCAGTCCCAATCCCAAACCGCCAAATTTGCGGGTTATGGCGCTATCCTCTTGGCGGAAATGCTCGAACACATAAGGTAAAAATTCCGGTTTGATACCTTTTCCGTTGTCGATGACTTGAATTTGAGCATATTGGGTGGTAATTGGTAATTGGTAATTGGTAATTGGCGATCGCTCGTTTTCATTACCCATTACCAATGACCCATTACCAATTACCAACGACAATTTTACTTTGACTTGTCCACCTTGGGGAGTAAATTTAACTGCGTTAGATAAAAGATTCCAAACAATTTGTTGTAAGCGCGCCCCGTCGCCTGCAACCATGACTGGATTAGGGTTTAGCTCGGTCTGAATTTGAATATTTTTGGCTTGGGCGGCTAATTTGACTGTTTCCAGAGCAGCGGCGATCGCATCCGCTAAATTGACTGGCGCAACGTCTAGGGTGAGTTTACCGCGCAGGATGCGAGATACGTCGAGTAAATCTTCGATTAGTTGCGCTTGTAATTTGACGTTGCGTTCGATTGTGCTTAAAGCTTCTGCTGTTTTGGTTGCATTCACTTTGCCGGTTTGCAGCAGTCTAGTCCAGCCCAAAATTGGATTGAGTGGGGTTCGCAATTCGTGGGACAAAACGGCTAAAAACTCATCTTTAATCCGATTGGCTTGCTCTGCTTTTTCTCTAGCGATTTGTTCTTGTTGTAGCAGGCGATCGCGCTGTTGTTCGAGTTGTTTTTGATCTTCGATATCTGTCGCCGTACCAAACCATTTAACGATGCGATTTTGTTCATCTTTGAGCGCGATCGCTTGATGTAAATGCCAGCGATATACCCCATCCGCGCGTCTAATTCTACCTTCGGCTTGATAGCAAGTGCCGTCTGTTTGAGCTGCCGCCCAGTTGGCGCTGAGAATAGGTAAGTCCTCTGGATGGGCGATCGCTTCCCAGCCTTGAGTTTGGGCTTGTGCGAGGGTTAAACCCGTAAAATCTAACCAGCGTTGATTGAGATCGAGCAATGCTCCCCATGCGTTGGCTGTCCATACCAATTGGGGGATAGATTCTGTCAAATAGCGATAGCGTTGTTCGCTTTGGCGCAGGGTGATTTCTGCTTGTTTGCGATTGGTGATGTCGGTGGTAAAGCCAAGAATGCCAACGATTTGCCCAGAGCGATCGCGACGCAAACAGCCGCGCTCCCAAACATCGATCCAGCGCCCGTCGGCGTGGCGGATGCGGTACTCGCCTTCATAGCGATCGCCTAAACTCTCCAGCGACTGCATCCCTGACTCCATACGCGCGAAGTCATCGGGATGAATCCGCTCGAGCCACCATTCCCGCGTCGGCGCTGCGTCTTCTACACGCACACCAATCAGTTGATACAATCCCTCAGAGCGGTAAACTTCGCCTGTTTGCATGTTCCACTCAAACACAATGCCATCAATTGCCAGCGTCGCTAAGCGAAATCGTTCGTTCATCTGTCGCAAGGCTGCTTCTACTTGCTTGCGTGAGGTAATATCCATTGAATAGCCGATCATCCCGATTGGAATTTGTTTTTCATCCCGCAGCAGCGACAGTAAAAGCAGCGCATCCATTGTCTCTCCCGACTTGCGTTGCATTTGCACTTCTACCTCATGTTCCCCTTGACGCAGCAGCGGTTCAATTACTTGATCCTGAAGAACATCCTGCATTTGGGGAGTGGGATAAAGCAGCGAAATATGTTGTCCCAATGCTTCACTAGCCGAGTAGCCAAATAACCGTTCCGCACCTTGATTCCAATTCGTTACATAGCCATTCAAATCTGTAGAAATAACCGAATCGTGGATTTGATTAATAATTTGAGCTTGTTGGCGTAAAACTGCTTCTGTTTGCTTGCGTTCGGTAATTTCCTGCACCATGACATTAACACCGACAACCGCTCCGTTGTCATCACAAAACGGATATAAGCTCAACAGCCAACAGCGTTGAATACCAGGCTGAGCGCTATTAGTGCCGCTAAATTCCAGATTCTCAAGCGTTTCGCCCGACTCAATCACTTGTCGATAGATTGGCTCTAAATCGTCTGCTTGTTCTGGTAAAATTTCGCGTAGAGTGCGTCCGATGTGGTCGGCGACAGGGAATCCATTCATTTGGGCAAGGTGTTCGTTGATGCGGACAAACCGCAAATCGGTGTCGATAAAACAAAGTCCGATCGGCGCGGTGGCGTAGATGGCTTCGATTTCGGCTAGTTGTTGCTCGGTGGTTTTGTGGCAAGTTAATCGATCGGCGATCGCACAAAGCATCGTCATGACACCATAGGGAGTCGTACCATCGGCTTGAAACAAGGGATGGGAAGAAACTTGCAACCAAATTAACTCCCCATTGGGCTGATAAAATCCCACAGTGACGTTGAGACAGGGTTTACCCGTTCGCAAGGCTACCCGCGCCGGATGCTCCCCATCGGGGCTAGTTTGCTGCCAACGGGAATCTAACCAGGTTGTGCCAATCAATTGTGCAGCGGTGTATCCTAGCAGGTGTTCCGCCACCGGATTGCAAGCCACAACCCTACTATCAGCGGACTGAAGTACCATGCCGATGTCAGAGCCAGCATCGATTAAATTGTTCTGATGACGAACGCCAACGGGTTCCACGATTTGAGATACCGATTCTTGTGTTGATCCTGTTTTAGATTAATCTACACGAAGCTAATGCGATCGCAACTTTGCACAATCGATCAAAAGGCTACTCCCCCAACCCAAGCATCTATCTTTAGAAAGAATAATTTCCCGATCAAAAAAGCGCGATCGCGAGCGTAAAATATTTTTTTGTTTGATAGGATGTCTGCCCAATTGCCCATAATAAAAAAATCTCACAGAGTTGTTGCGTAGGGACACGGCATTATATATATCTCGGATAAACAGATAACGTTGAGCTTGCCTTGTCCTGGCTGCTAATTATGGGTAATGTTGCCCAAGGAAACGATACAATTTCTAATTCTGAATCGCTGCTCCGAAAAACTTACCCAAACCTAGCCAAACTTGTTAGCTCGAAGTGGCATTTTCTTCCTGCATCAACCAAGGGTGGCGGCACCTTCTTGTCCACAGGCGTTAAGTTCAGGTCGAGCCGACCTTACTTTTTCTTCAGGGGCATGAGCCAAATTGATTGAAGCATTCAAATCCCTGTCCATCAGATGGTCACAATTTTGGCAATCAAACACTCTATCGGAGAGTTTCATCTCCTGAACGTGACCGCAACAACAACAGGTTTTAGACGAAGGAAACCATCTGTCTACTAACTTAACTGACGTGCCGTAATGGCTTTGCTTGTAAACCAATTGGCGACGCACTTCATAAAAGCAATTATCGCTAACTGCCGCAGCCAGCTTGTGGTTTCCCATCATCCCCAGAATGTTCAAATCCTCAATCCTGATGCAATAAACGCGACGACTCAAATCGGTAGTCATTTTGTGAATTGTATCGCGGCGAATATTGCCGATTCTGGCATGATGCCTTGCTAACTTAACGTAATACCTCCTGGCGTTATTAGATGCCTTGATTCCTAGCCTTTTACTGCCCAAAACCTTGTGACGATTGCGCCATTGCAGCTTACCGAGCTTGGTTTTCGCCCTTTTGGTAGAAACTGGCATGGCGTAACGAGTTCCGTCAGAAACAGTAGCTAAAGTTTTTACCCCCAGATCGACCCCAACTCGTTCAATTGGATGATAAATTGGCGGAATCTTTTCGGCATCTAAAGCGAAAGAGACAAACCATTTATCCGCAGTACGAGAAACCGTAAAGGTCTGAGAACTGCAAGTAAACTCAATCTCTTCCTTGAGCCTGAACTCTTTTAACCCAGGCAACTGAATTTTCTTACCTGAATAGATTACCACTCGATTAGTGAAAGGAATAGCTGGTTTGCCTTTTTCTAGGTAAATACCAGAAGTTTTGTAAACGGTAAACGAATCACCTCTCTTTTTAGTTTTCTGCTTCGGAAAATCGCTTAACCCTTGTCGCCATCGTTTGAATGCTCTTTTTAGAGCGATGAAAACCGATTGATAAATGGTGGATGGGTACTTTTTCATCCACGCATATTCCGGCTTTTTCATGACTACTTGGGTGAATAATTGTTTGATGGCATCAATCCTTTTAGCGTCGCTAAGATTCACACCCTCAAAGCCCCAACTGGCGATTACCATCTCCAGCCCAAAGTTGTAGACAAACCTCCGAAATCCCGCCATGCCACGCATCAAAGAGGTTTCTTTTTTATTTAGTTTTAGCTCTCTTTTGATGGCGTACATTGTTAAATGCTTCTATGTCTGTCTATATCGAGCAACCGAGTTGCCAAATTCTGAGACTTTCTAAATAACTTGTTCAAGTTGGTAAACTGTAAGCAAGTTTAGCAAAGGATTTGATGATTTAGTCAAGCTCTCACTTCCTCCACAGTCAAACTCAGCGCTTCTGCAACTTGTTCTACATTCAACCCCATTGCTAATAACCGAGGTACAGCCTCCCTGCGCGCCTGCTCGGCATTTTCAGCTCGCTGGCGCTCTTGTTCGGCTCGCTGGCGCTCTTGTTCAGCTCGCTGGCGCTCTTGTTCGGCGTGCAAGCTTTCCAGTTCAGCTCGCTCTGCACCCGTTAGCAACAAATTGCCCTGTAAATCCCACCATCTTAACCAGCGTTGGGTTTGGTTTTGATAGCTGCCTTCCCAAACACCTAATTCCACACCTAATTGTGGGATAGGATAGTGACCTCGTTCGTTAGGAGAAATGGGTTGATAGCGTCCGCTAACTAGGTTGTATACCTCCAATTTGCTCTTACTAATTTCATAGATACCGTAGTAGGGAATTCGCATGATGCACTCGTATACCCAGAACTTCCCAGGTTTGGTAACCTCTCCGGTTTCAGAATAAGATAGAGGCGTGCGATCGCGTTCTTCTGTGCCATCACCGCTAGCAAATTCCAAAGCAATTAATGGCGCCAAAAATTCCCGCCATATCACGTAGGAACGACGAAATTGACCATCTAGTAGCGGGGGTACGTTAGGCACGTAAAACCAATCAGGTGCTTCTGCACCTTTTTCTGGCGGCTCGGTTTCGCGCCAGTAGATGCCGCAGTCTTGTCCAATAGCATAATGTCCATCGGGATGGAGTTGTTGCAATACCGGGCCAAGAGAATCGGTCAAAATAATACTTTGGGGATGTTCCTGGAAATTTTTCACAAAAGTTCCATCTTCCTCCGGTAATTGAGTGTGATCGGGAAATGGAGGCGGCAGTTCAACGGGAGTTAAAATTTCAGTCATCAGTCTGCTCCCTTAATGCTTAATAATTATCTATTTTCGCAAAGCTCAGAAATTTTAGCCGCAGCGTGCATGTGCCATAATATACCATCACCAAGTGCATAACAAGCTGTAGGGGCGGTACCCCCGTGTCCGCCCCCTATGTGTAGTGCATTGACGGGAAAAGAGTGTTATATCATATCGGAAGCCGGGACACGGCACGATTAACGTTATCTGTTAGTCCGAGATATCTATGATGCCGTGTCGCTACGCAACAACGGGGTAAGGTTGTTTATATTATGGGCAATTCAACGGACATGATATAAGTCAGTAGAGTTGATATTATTTCATCTCCCTATCCACCACCAACACTGCTGCACCTTGTATTTTACCGCTGCGTAATGCCGTCAAAGCTTCATTCGCTGCCGTCAGCGGAAATGCCTCTACTTCGGTGCGAATGGGAACTTTGGGGGCTAATGTTAAAAATTCTTCTCCATCTTGGCGAGTTAAATTAGCCACCGAGCGCAACACTCTTTCTGACCATAAAATTTCATAAGGAAAAGAAGGAATATCGCTCATGTGAATCCCGGCACAAACTACAACGCCGCCTTTTGCTACCGCTTTTAAAGCCGCCGGTACGAGTTGACCAACGGGAGCAAAAATAATCGCCGCGTCTAAAGGTTCTGGAGGTAATTCTTGGGAACCGCCTGCCCAAACTGCACCCAATTTTTTAGCAAATTCTTGTCCTTCCAGATCGCGATCGCGGGTAAAAGCATAAACTTGCCGCCCTTCATATTTAGCTACTTGAATTAAAATATGTGCGGCAGCGCCAAAACCATAAAATCCCAAACGTTCTGCATCGCCAGTCATTCTGTAAGAACGATAACCAATTAATCCGGCACACAATAACGGGGCGGCTTGTAAATCCGGATAACCTTCAGGAATTGGGAAGCAAAATTGCTCGTCTGCTACCGTATATTCCGCGTAACCGCCGTCAATTTGGTAACCCGTAAATTCAGCATTGTCGCAAAGATTTTCGCGTCCGGTTTGACAGTAGCGGCACTGGTTGCAAGTATGACCGAGCCAGGGGACGCCCACGCGATCGCCTAACTTAAATTTTTCCACGCGATCGCCCATCGCTACCACCGTCCCGACAATTTGATGACCGGGAATTAAAGGCAATTTGGGGTGGGTTAATTCCCCATCGACAATGTGCAAATCCGTGCGACAAACCCCGCAGGCATGGACGCGCAATAATACTTGATTTGGTTTAGCAGTTGGGATTGGTAAATCTGCAAGGCGCAGGGGTTTACCGGGTGCGTCGAGAAGCATTGCAAGCATAGGTCATGGGTAATTGGATTTTGAATGGCAGTTAGATGGCGATCGCATCTCCTAATTCTGAGGCAGAGTCGCACATTTGAGCGACACTAAACTGAGCTACACCAAATATGCTAACAAGAAAAAGCGACTGGTAAACAGTTTGGGCAACAGTTATACCAGAGTTAATCGGATCAAATCTGGTTGCGCTTTCTGGATAATTGCTAATTGCTAATTGCTAATGTGCAACTTGAGGCGATCGCACTCTTGGTATACATAAGGAGCAAATATTATGGCTGTTCCCGGAAACTGGACTCTATTCTACGATTGGAACTGCGATGGCAGTTACAGCAGAACAACAATGACCGTTAATGCCAATGGCACATTTTCTCTTGGTGAAGGTTCTGCCGGAAAATGGGTGCAAATAGGTGGTATGTTCACGTTTAAATTCAACAGCTCAGAAACGACATACGCCGGTAATCTCGCGAGCAAATCAATTACTGGCACCAGCACCACTTTCAGTGGTTTAAATGGTTGCTTCTACATGTTACAAGCGGGCGTGCCGACTTCATTCGCCGACGAGCGGGTAGCTAATAAATTGGATGCTACGGGCAATTAATCAGCTTAAAATAGCAGGAATGACTGCTCAAAATTGCATCCCTAATCTGCTTCCATAAGCCCTAAACCGGAAGTTCCCCGCAAGCGAGGACTTCCGGTTTAGCTTGTCGAATGTGGGTTGTAAGCGATCGCCAGCTAAGCAGGAACCCAACGGAAGATAGTTCCATTCCCCAGATTGACGGCGTACATATTACCATCGGGGCCTTTTTCCATATCGACTACATTAGGTAGCCCAGAATCAAACACTCGAACCCCGGTTATATTGCGATTTTGATCGAGGGTGGCTTCATAAATATTGCCTTCGCCAACATCGCCAAAAATCAGGCGATTGTTGTCATAAAAATCGCCCATAACGATTGCGATCGCTCCATTAGCATGACTGCGAGCATAAATCGGAGCCGTTACCGATTGACCGCTGGCATAAAATGCCTGAGCTTCTGGTAAATTAGCATATCCAGTCGTTTGTTGCAGGCTGACGCCATTTCCGCCCTCATAATAAGGCCAACCAAAATTCACTCCTCGGCCTCGATTAATTTCTTCCCAACTGTTCCAACCTACATCCCCAATGACTGGCAATCCAGTTACTGGATCGAAGGCAAAACGGAATGGATTTCGCAAACCATAATCGAATACTTTATCGCGATTGTTATCTGCTCCATCCGCTCCATTAAAGAATGGATTATCCGATAATCCCGCACCTGTAATTGGATCGATTCTCAGGATTTTTCCGGAAAGATTATTCAAGTCTTGAACGCGCACCGTGCGCCGATCGGCGAAGTTGTAAGAAGTGCCATCACCATTGCTGACGTACAAAGCACCATCGCTGCCAAAGTGAACTGCACCGATAGTATGGGATTCGCTATCGGTTGCTAAATAGTCGCGAATGTTGTTAGTTAGATTGCCGTTAGCGTCGCGTTCGAGCAGCGTTTGGGGCGCTACAATTGTCGAGCCATTGTTAATTCCTGAAGGCGGAATTGATGAATCATTGGTGCTATTCCCATCAGGGCGACTTGTATATTGCCAAGTGCTATTTTTACCCAGCAAAACTACTTCGCTTCCGGGGACTGCGGTAATATTACCAGTCCCATCGGTTGTTGCCGTAACGCGAAGCAATTGCGATGGACGATTCCCCGCCCCATCTCGATCGTCTAAAGTGGTTCCAGGGTTAATATTATTGGCTGCTTCTGGCGGATCGTAGGTATAGAGAAGATAAACGTAGGGATTAGTGGCAAAGTTAGGATGAATTGCCATTCCTAACAAACCGCGATCGCGTACATTGTTAACCTGCCCACTAATATTAATAAACGGTGTTGCTTGCAACGTCCCATTTCGGAATACGCGCACGACGCCATCTTTTTGGGCGATAAACATGTTATTACCATCGGGCGTCCAATCGACTACCGTAGGTTGATTGAGTCCAGATACCACCGTTTGGCGAGTAAAACTGGGATCGTTATCGACAATTGTCAGCGTCGCCGTACTGGGGGAACCAATTGTTGTCCAACGCCCTGGGTTACTGAGTGCGATGTTGAGGGTTTCGCTCGATTCGATTAGCGTGTCATTAATAATTGGAATCGAAATTGTTTTGGTAGTTTCTCCTGCTGCAAAGCTGAGAGTGCCTGAAGTTGCGGTGTAGTCTGAGGATGCGATCGCTGTACCATTGCTAGTGGCAAAATTTACCGTTGCTGGTTTGGCAAGATTACCCGAACGTTGAACGGTAATCGAAGCATTCCCGCCATTTTCAGTCACGCTATAGGTAGGCTGAAGAAAGCTAACCGTAGACGGGCTATCATCATCAACAATCGTCACTGTAGCCGTTCTCGGAGTACCAACTTGACCTACTCCATTCGTTCCCAGCAGTCCTATAGTAAATGTTTCATCTGGTTCAAATACATCATCGTTGAGCAAACTAATCTCAATATTCTTGCTGGTTTCTCCATTTAAAAAAGTGACGCTTCCATTCACAATATCTACATAGTCCGATCCAGCCAAAGCTGTTTGATCGTCAACACTATAATTAACCGTTACTGTGCCACTACTTCCACCCGTTCGCACAACCGTAAGCGTTACTTTACCCGCCTCTTCACTCACAGGAGACGGAGTAGAAGTTGCCAAACTAATCGTACCCGGATTCTGTGGAATCGTGCTGAACAGCTTCGACTGGGGAATAATTTGTTTGCTTTGGCTAGGACTTGCCCAAGAAAGATTCACCCTCGCATCTGAAGTATTTTCTACATACTCTAAACGCACATCATATCTTTGACCTGCATTCAGGCGAATTGTCCCGCTAGCTTCTTGCCCTCTTCGGGTTGAATTGATGATTTGTTGCCCGTTAATCCACAGCCTAGCGCTATCATCAGGCGTGGTAAAAAATGTGTAGTTTTCCGTATAATCAGCCAGAACTTGACCCGTCCAACGAATCGAAAAACTATCTTTATCAATCGAACTAGCGGGCGATCCTTTACCCCAATTAAAGTTAATATTTGGATCGGTGCGGGTAAACCTTAAATTGGTAAAGTTATTGTTATCAAAATACTCACCCCGCAATCCATCTCCTACATCCAAAAGTCCTTGGTAAGATTGTAAAACTTGAGCTTGGAAAGCAGCAGCCGATTTAATCCGTCCAGTCTTAACTTCTAAATCCCAATCACCCCCTCGCGCGGCGCTACCCGTCAGATCGGATGAAGCTGCAATATCAGCCCCAGTTAAATCGCTCAAATCTTGGATAAACTGCTGCCCTTCTTCTCCAGCGCCGACATTACATCCGTAAACAAAAATGTCGGCATTGCGAGTCAAAGCATTAGCCCAACTTTGCAATTGTTCGCTGTAGCCGTCGAGGTTATTAGAATTAACCTCTGCATTTCCTAAGTACAATTTCCCTGCTTGCCCATTCGAGACAATATGCACGCTGGAAATGTTTTTGCGGCGAGAGAGTACCTCGGTAATTTGCTCGATTCCATCCTTTGATGAGTCGAGAGCGATCGCTTCTACCCCTGCAAACACCCCGGCTGCAAGTGTTTGATAGTTTTCTACTGCTGGATCGATAAAAACAATAGAGCCTGTACCGTTGGCAGAAAATAACCGCTGCCGATAGCTGTTACTGCTGGAATTTACAAACATTTACTAAATACCTTTAATAGAAGGATAAGTGTAATGCTTATATTACTGCTAAATAACGCCTGAAATTACCTGTAGCGCCAAATTCTCGCCTGTTTATCTGGTTTTTCCTACTTTTCCTACTTTTACCACTTTTTTATGTTAAATTTCAGTAATTTTAATTAAACAAATTAAACATTTACGGTGAGGCTTTGATACCACGGTATAAACCCAGATCGGATTGCAGATTGCAGATTTAATCAAATCTGCAATCTTAAATCTCAAATCTGCAATAATTTACATTTTGGTTCTGACAAATTTATCCAATCTTTCCATGCCTTTTTCAATAATTTCTAAACTGGTGGCATAGGAAAGACGGATGCAGTCATCGGCACCAAAAGCAATGCCGGGAATAACTGCAACTTGTTGGGATTCTAGCAATCCATCGCAGAATTCGAGGGAAGTTAGACCTGTTTTGCTAATATCAACGAACATGTAAAAAGCACCGTCGGGTTTGGCGCAACTAAGTCCTGGCATGGCGGTAAGGCGTTCTAACATCACTTGGCGACGCTGGGTAAATGCGGAAAGCATTTCTTGAACGCAATCTTGGGAACTTTCTAGGGCTGCGATCGCACCATATTGTGCAAAGGTACAAACATTCGAGGTACTGTGTCCTTGAATGTTACTTGCTGCTTTAATTAACTCTACTGGCGCTGCTAAATAACCAACTCGCCAACCCGTCATCGAATATGCTTTGGCAAAACCATTGCTAATAATTGTCCGAGCAAAGATTTCTGGGCCAAAAGCACCGATACTCACGTGTTTGGTATCTTCGTAGAGAATTTTTTCGTAAATTTCGTCAGAGACGACTAAAATATCTTTCTCTACAACTACTTCTGCCAGTGCTTTAATTTCTTCTGGGGTGTAGACAACGCCGGTGGGGTTAGAAGGAGAATTCAGAACAAACAGCCGCGTTTTGGGATTGCAAGCTTGACGCAATTGATCTGGGGTAATTTTGTAATTATTTTTGGCATCGGTATCGATAATTACCGGCACGCCTGCGGCTAACTTGACCATTTCTGGGTAGCTAACCCAGTACGGCGCCGGGATAATGACTTCATCCCCCGGATCTAATAGTGCCAGCATCAAGTTGAAGAGGGAATGCTTGCCGCCGTTGGTGACGAGGACGTTTTCGGCGCTGTAGTCCAGGTTATTATCGGTTTTAAGTTTTTGAGCGATCGCGCTCCTTAACTTCGGTTCCCCCGCCGCGGGGCCATATTTCGTCTTACCGGCGTCTAAAGCTTGTTTTGCAGCCATTTTAATATGTTCTGGCGTATCGAAGTCCGGTTCCCCAGCACTAAAACTGCAAATATCGATTCCCGACGCCTTCATAGCTTTGGCTTTGGCGTCAATAGCTAATGTGAGGGATGGCGTTACCTGACCTACTCGTGCTGCCAGTTTCATCACTATAATCCTGAATCGGTGAGTAAACAATTGGGGCAACTTTCTACTTTCTCAGATCTGTTACCCTCGATGCCTAGATTTGTGTTTTTTTTTAGTTTTGGGTTTGCCTCTCTGCCACAGCGCTTTGTGCGATCGCCAATCTACCCTAAACTCCCGCCTAGACTGCTGCTGATTATCCCATCAAGCGTCAGCCATTTAGCTAGTCATCAACTGACTCAAGTGTTTCAATATTTTCAAAACCTCGTATAATTCATTACCCCGATTGCGAATCTCGAATATATTAGACGTACCATACTGGGGCGTTTCTGCTTTGATCAATTTGATAAAAATAAAACTCCCACCATTTGTTATCATACCAAAACAAGGTTTTTCCAAGTTAGGAGCTGCTAACATATAAGCTAGAATTTGCGGCAATCCTGCTTCTATAGAGAAGCTAGCCTTTTTTGATTCAATTACCATCACCCAAAGTTGGTCTTTGAAAACTAAGGTATCGATGCTGCCCTTAACGATTGTTTCTCCATCTGTAGCGGTAATATCTATACTCTTTTCGGCTTTAAAGTAAAAAGGAGATAAATAGAATTCTCCGATAAATAGCAGGGGCGATACAATTGCCATATTGATGGGTTTTTCCAGCAAAGGTGGTTTTTTGATTAAATTTAAATAACCAGCCTTCAACTGATCTAACAGTTGCTTTTGCCAATCTGTAATCTCAGGTAAGCTTTCTTCCCACTCGCGGAAAAATTGCGCTTTTTCCACTAACTGAAGGTTAAAAAGGTTTTCTAATTCCTCTAAACTAATGTCTTGAGCTTGTATTGTTTGAACCATATTTATTGTTTGTAGTAAGGACTTCAGTCCTTAAAGCTTTATGATACAGGACTGCAATACACTGAGCTTGCCATCAATCTTTTTTAATCTCGCTCCGGGTTGGTGGTATCTTTGGGCTGAGGAGGTTGCCTTGGTATTAGCTCAATCAGCGATCGCAAAGCCTTGTTGACCGCTTCTGAATCTGGAAAGTATTTTCGCACGTCTGGCTCTAACATCACCGCCCCATCTTCCAATTTGAAATATTGCACCGTAACAGTGCCGTCGTCTCGCTGAATTTTATTTACCTCGCACGCCTTTCTTACCAGTAAAATTGTATTCAGGTTCCATATTAAAGTCTAGTATTTTTTTAGTTTTCTTCTTCTTTATATACTCGCCGCTCAGAAGCCGTAGCTTTGCGGCAACTGATAATCCGAACTATCAGAGTATTTTCGTTTTGTTCGCGTTCGGTATGAACCACGAGCAACACTCTATCACCCTTAATTAAAACTTAGATCCGGGTTGGGTTACTTTAGATCAAACCAACCCACAAAGTCTAACCAAAGCCCCCTCGCCTAGCAGGAGAGGGGGTAGGGGGGAGAGGTCACGCAATCGTCACTTGATCGGACAAATAAACATCCTGAATCGCGTGGAATAATTTCACGCCTTCTTCCATCGGACGCTGGAAGGTTTTCCGCCCAGAAATTAATCCCATACCGCCAGCGCGTTTGTTAATCACTGCGGTGCGAATCGCTTCGGCAAAGTCGCTTTTACCCGATGCTCCACCAGAGTTAATTAACCCGGCTCTCCCGCAATAGCAATTCAACACTTGATAGCGGGTTAAATCAATCGGATGGTCGGTGGTTAATTCGCTATAAACTCGCTCGTGAGTCATGCCGTATTTCTTGCCCGTGGCTTGAGAAACTGCCCCGTAGCCATTGTTATTTTCGGGCAATTTCTGTTTGATAATATCGGCTTCGATGGTGACGCCCAAATGATTGGCTTGTCCGGTTAAATCTGCGGCGATGTGATAGTCTTTATCTTGCTTGAAAACATTATTTCGCAGATAGCACCAGAGGATAGTTGCCATGCCATATTCGTGCGCTAAGGCAAAGGCTTTGCTCACTTCTTGAATTTGCCTGGTTGATTCTGGCGAGCCAAAGTAAATTGTAGCACCCACGGCTACTGCTCCCAAATTCCAAGCTTGTTCAATCGACGCAAACATTATTTGGTCGTATTGATTTGGATAGGTGAGCAGTTCGTTATGGTTAATTTTGACAATGAAGGGGATTTTGTGGGCATATTTGCGCGAAACCATGCCTAAAACGCCCAAAGTTGTAGCAACGGCGTTGCATCCAGCTTCTAGTGCCAGTTTAACGATGTTTTCCGGGTCGAAATAAATCGGATTGGGTGCAAAAGAAGCACCGGCAGAATGTTCGATGCCTTGGTCTACTGGCAATATGGAAATATATCCAGTATTGGCGAGTCTGCCGCTAGAATACAAAGATTGCAAACTGCGGAGTACTTGCGGATTGCGATCGCTTTGTGCAAATATCCTAGTCACCCAGTCTGGTCCGGGCAGGTGCAATAAATCTTTAGGTACTTTTGCTTTGTACGTCAGTAGATCTTCCGCTTCTTTACCCAGGTAAGTTTCTAGGAAACTGGGCATCGATAGGGTTGTCGTCATAGTAGCACTTTTCCTTAAACCCTCCGTCTTTTATTATCGCTATGGTCAACATTCCCTATGTCTGTCTTACAGCAGAGGATTTCTACTTTTTTGCAATTTTGCACCAAGCCACCCTAAGCACTCATACTCATATCATTTCCCTTTATGGGACAGCAGGCAACTGTCCACTGTCCACTGTCCACTGTCCACTATCCACTGTCCACTATCCACTGTCCACTGTCCACTGTCCACTATCCACTGCTTGTCATCGCATATTTTAATTCTGTGCGATCGCGTCCTTTTCTTTGCGACTGATAAAGTGCCGCTTCTGCTGCTTGTATTAACAACGATGGCGTCACTCCAATTTGCGGAATTGTTATCCCTACTCCTAAACTAACCGTCACCACTCGATCTGGCAGTCCATCTATTTGCGTGTCATGGTCAAACGCTAATTTTTTCACCTTTTTTCTGATGTTTTCCGCTATTTTTACAGCGTTATCCGCTTTTATTTGTGGTATAATTAAAGCAAATTTTTCCGCTCCATACCGCGCTGCTAAGCCATCGGGAGGCTGCACGCAGTCGCTAATTACTTTAGCAATTTGCTGCATACAATCATCTCCAGCTTCATCGCCGCGACTATAAGTGTAAATTTTAAAATAGTCTATTTCTATCAAAATTATTGACAGAGGTACTTGCTCTAGTGCCAACCTTTTCCACACCTGTTCTAACCAGATGTTAAAGTAACGTTTATTGGCTATTTTGGTCAGGTCGTCTCTATAGTCGAGCAAACAATAGCTGCAATTTTCCTGTTTTTCCCAGTAGCGCCGATTGCCTTGGGAAAATCCCCTCTGTGGTTTTGCCGTCGCCAGTTGTTCGATGCGGGTGCGAGAGATTTTAATAGCAGATTGGGGCGCGTTCGCTCCCTTAAAAAATTCTTTTCTCATTGACTGCCCTTCCTTGCTCTCAAGGCAAAATGTATTGAGCAATACTTTTCATCGCACCCCGGTCAGTCTTGACTCTACCTTTACGTGTAGAGATTCGCTTATCTTAAATATTAATATGAATCATTGAAAGAATCTCTGAAAAAAAAACTCTTAAAAAATTTTTACTTTGTGCGCCAATATAAGCTAAAAATGTAACAATTATTTACATTAAGCTGGCTCAAATGCACAGTAGAACTGGCGATTCAGTATCAGTTTTGCGTGGGTATGTTGTGTCAAACAGAGCGATCGCTTCACCTCGCTCGGTTGTATCTTTAGAGAGATTGACAAATGACTGCTAATCAGGGTTTAGGAATATAGTCGCAGAGAGAGCGATCGCTTTCCTCCAATTCGCCATTTGTGCGTAAATAATCGCGGACGCGATCGCAACCATAGGCGATAACGCGGTCAAGAGATTTCACCTGTTGCAGGTTCCATAAAATTACCTTACCGTCCTCGCCAGCAGAGGCGAGGAACTTGCCATCGGGACTGAAAGCCACCTCCCAAATGCCCCCAGTATGGGCTTTGAGGGTTGTCAGCAAGACAGGCATTTTGCCCGTTTCTAGTTGCCAGAGTTTGATTGCGCCATCGGCGCTGCCGGAAGCCAGCAGTTGTCCGTCGGGACTAAACGCCACCGATCTGACACCATCGCCATGACCGACAAGGGTTTGTAGGGGCAGTGCCTCCGTGCCTACCCTCCCATCAGTTCGCCAGAGTTTCACCGTTTTGTCATCGCTGGCGCTGGCTAGCATTTGACCGTCGGGACTAAACACTACCGACCTAACTATCGTTTGATGTCCTTTTAAAGTTGTCAGTAACTTACCGTTCTGGTTCCAGAGTTTGACTGTGCCGTCGCCACTAGAGGAAGCAATAACCTGACCATCGGGGCTGAAACTGACCACCCAGAGTCCAGCTTCATGTCCCCGGAATCTGGATAGCAGAACGGGGGTTTTCCCCTCCAGATTCCACAGTCCTACAGTACCATCGGCACTCCCAGAGGCTAGCAGCTTGCCATCCGGACTAAACTTAACTTTTCTGGCTGCACCTGCGTGTCCTTTGAGGATTGCCAGCAATTTATCCTCTGCCCAAAGTTCGATCGTGCCATTCGTATTGGCAGTAGCTAACCGCTTACCATCCGGGCTGAAAGCAACTCCCATGACAGCACCATCATGCTGGAGAGTGCGTGGAGATAGGAACTTACCTTCATCGCCAATCTGCCAGAGTTTAACAGTGCGATCGGCACCAGAGGTAGCTAAAATCCCCCCATAGCCCCCCTTGGTAAGGGGGGTTGGGGGGATCGGACTAAACGCGAGTCCAAAAACCACTGCTTTATGCCCGTTGAGAGGTTTAAGTAGGGAGTTATTTGGTTTCCAGAGTTTCACTTTGTTGTCCGTACCCAGGGAAGCAAGGGTTTTGCCATCCGGACTGAAGTTTACAGCCGTAACGATCGCGCTGTGTCCGGCAAAAGTGCGTAGGAGTTCTACTTTGTCCCAAGTCGTGCCATCTCGCTGCCAAAGTTTGACTGTCTTATCCTCCGATACCGATGCCAACTGCGTACCGTCGGGACTGAAGGCGACTGCCATAACCATACCGCTATGTCCTGTGAGGGTTGTCAGCAGTCGGGGGACGTTTCCAGACAATTGCCAAAGTTTAATCGTGCCATCGATGGAGGCAGTAGCAATGGTATCTCCGACGGGACTAACGGCAACGCCAAGTGCTACAATTTCGTGTGCCTTGACGCTAGCTAGCTTTTGACCGTTAACCTGCCAAATATTCAGCATTCCCTTGGCACTACCGGCAACGATTTTCTGACTGTCTGGGGTAAAGGCAACTTGGGAATTAATAATTGTACCTGCACTTAACGTTTGCAGCAGGGTGCCATTTTTACCCCACAGCCGCACCGTTCCATCTTCACTGGCAGAAGCAATAAATTCACGATTGGGGCTAATCGCAACGCCTGATACGGCTGCCTGATGACCCTGTAAAGTGTGGAGTAAGGTGCCGTTTTTATTCCACACTCTGACGGTGCGATCGCCACTACTAGAAACAATAGTTTGACCGTCCTGGCTGATGGCTAGCCCTGACAATTGAGCTTTATGCCCTGGGAGCATTAAGAGCAACCTACCGTCTTTTGCCCACAGGTTGAGGGTATTTTCCTTCCCCGCCGCCACAATCGTCTCGCCATCCGGACTAAAAGTAACGCCCATGTTTCCAGCAGCAGGTTTTGAGAGGCGATTGTATTCATCTGCTCCCAAAATTGCTTGCTGGAGGGCTAATTCCACCTTACTTTTAGTATCCGGATCTACTTCAGTTAATGACAGCAGTTTTTTTCTGGCTCGCAGTGCTTCTATTAACGCATCTAACCGATTATTGGAGGCAAATAGCCCCAGAGAAGAAGATACCAGCGCCCGGATTTCGTTAATCTTGGCTTGCTGTTCGCTGGCACGCGCTTGGCGATACTGCCAGGAAGTGGTGATGCCTAATGCAGAGGCGATCGCTAATGCCAAAGAAAGCGCCACATTGAATATCTTTTGCCGTTGAGCAGCTTGTTTTTCCAAAGCAAGTCGGCGCTCAACTTCCTTCACTCGTTGCGCTTCTAGTTCGAGTTGGGTTTCATGGCGATCGCTTTCTTCGCTACAAGCCAAAAACTGATAGTCCAAATCGCTCAAACTCTTGCCTTGCGCCCATTTTTGAGCATCTTTTAAGGCTTGTCCCCGCAACAGTCGGGAAAAATCTGTTTGTTGGGAAGCAATCCAAGCATCAAAGGTTTGGGAATAGGGACGCAGGGAACCTAATTGTTTTTCTACCCATTCAAAATTGAATACTTCTTGATAAATTCGGTTTTTTACTTTCAGTAACCCCTGTTGCTTTTCAACTAACCCAGATAGGATGAGTTCGGTTTGCTCGCGGCTGTCATCGGTGGCGATCCCCCCTGCCCCCCTTGCCAAGGGGGGTTGACCGATCCCCCCTGCCCCCCTTGCCAAGGGGGGTTGACCGATCCCCCCTGCCCCCCT
>ERZ1066120.559-NODE-559-length-33030-cov-21.557089_pt1 | contig 33030 bp, 24 predicted proteins | sample MGYA00382767_ERZ1066120 | MGnify/ENA primary metagenome ERZ1066120 (study PRJEB33369, sample SAMEA5778350) | biofilm metagenome | biome: Industrial cooling water; feature: Water cooling tower basin; material: Biofilm | place: United Arab Emirates | collected...
TTACCAATTACCAATTACCAATTACCAATTACCAATTACCAATTACCAATTACCTTATGTTTTTTCCCAGATCGAGCGGTGTTTTGCTACATCCCACCTGTTTTCCCAGCCGATTCGGTATTGGCGATCTAGGTTATGAAGCTTATCAGTTTATTGATTTTTTAGCAGAAAGCAATCAGCAATATTGGCAGATTTTACCATTATCGCCCTGCGATGAAAACCCTTATATATCTTACGGGTCGATGGCAGGAAACCCGCTGCTAATTAGCCCGGAAAAATTGCGGGATGAAGGATTGTTATTTGATAGCGATTTTTGGCATTTACCAGAATTTAATTCAGACAAGGTAGAGTTTGAAAAAGTAAAACAAACTAAAATGCCTTTGTTGGAAAAAGCTTGCGAGCATTTTAAAGTGAATGCTTCTCAAGCACAACAAAAGGAATTTCGGGAGTTTTGCGAAGTCGCCCAAAACTGGTTAGACGATTATGCGTTATTTATGGCATTTCGCGATACTTTTGGCACTCCTTGGTATGAATGGAAACCAGAAATTGTCAAACGCGATCGCCAAGCTATAGAATCATGGCAGCGACGCCTAGCGCCGGAAATATTTTTGCAGAAATACTGGCAATTTGAATTTCACCGTCAGTGGTCGAATTTAAAAAATTATGCCAACGAAAAGCGGATTAAAATTATCGGCGATATTCCGATTTATGTTGCCCACAATAGCGCCGATGTCTGGGCAAATCGGGAGATATTTTGTTTAGATGAAGCTACCAACCAACCAACTTTAGTCGCCGGGACGCCCCCCGATTATTTTAGTTCATCTGGTCAAGTGTGGACAAATCCCGTTTATAACTGGGAAAAATTGCAGCAGCAAAACTTTGGTTGGTGGGTGCAGCGCTTCAAGACAATATTAGATGATGTGGATGTTATCAGGATCGACCACTTTCGAGCATTTCAAGCTTACTGGGCAATCAAACCAGAAGAAACATCTGCGATTAATGGCAAGTGGGTAGAAGCGCCAGGAGAAGCTTTGTTTAAACAAGTGCAAGAACAATTGGGCGAACTACCAATCGTTGTGGAAGACTTAGGCACAATAACTAAAGAAGTGGTGGAATTGCGCGAATTGTTTCACTTCCCCGGCATGAAAGTATTGCAATTCGCCTTTAACGGCGATCCCGATCATCCCTATTTGCCGATCAACTATCCCCGCCACTGCCTAGTTTATACCGGCACTCACGACAACGATACCATCGTCGGTTGGTTCGAGAAATTGTCAGAGGGCGAAAAAGATAGCATTCTGGCATATTTGGGTTGTACCAGTAGCGACGAAATACACTGGGAACTGATTCGTTTAGCACTCAGTTCCGTAGCAGATCAAGCAATTATCCCGGTGCAAGATCTGCTGGGATTGGGAAGCGAAGCGAGGATGAATAATCCGAGTCAAACACAAGGGAATTGGGATTGGCGTTACCGAGGCGATAGGTTAACAGAAGAATTGCGCGATCGCCTCAAAACCATCACCACAACCTACGGTCGCGCCCCTATCCAACATTGAAGCTCGCAGCGATGGCTAAGGTCAAACTACCAAGCTAACCATTAGCCATTAGCACTTTTAGCGATCGCTTGGCTTAAAAGTCACAGTTTTTGGCTGACCTAAGTCTCCCATTGGCTTGGCTTCCTCCTGATTCAAAGCCACCAGCAGTCCCCCAGCATTGCCAGATCGGACCACCAGTTCTTCCTTGGCTGTCCAGGCGCGCTTGTCGCCTTTTTTGAGCGTCCCTTCAAACTCGGTTTTACCATCGGCTTTAACCCGCACCCAAGACTCTTCCTTAACCTCGACTTCCACTCGCACTGCTTCGCCCGGTTTAGGGACGGGGGCAGTGGGGGCAGTACTAGCAACTTCAACCCCCTCCGGCTTGGGTTTATTTGCCTTAGGTGATGGACGCGATGTGGGTGATTTGGGGGCAGACAATTTTCCCGCAGCCACATTACTTACAGGTGCTGGGGAATGCTCTATTAAGCGAGACAAGCCCGCCACGGCGCCAATCACCAACAATATATAAAACAAGTAAAGGTGAACTGGCTTTAACTGAGGAGTAGACCAACCGCGCCAGGAACGCTTACTCTGAGAACCTACTGCCGTAGGGAAGACGCTGGCAAATTCTGCTCCGTTCAAACCCAGGGCATCAGCATATCGCTGAATAAAACCTTTAATGTAGATAGGTTCGGGTAGGGGTTCCAACCTGCCTTCTTCAATGGCATTGAGCAAACGCGGTTGAACCTTAGTTCTGGCGGCAACTTCTTCCAAAGTCAGCGCCTGTTCCTCGCGCAGATGGCGCAGGTAACTCCCCATCTCGGCTAGTTTCTCGGCTCGCTGTTGCTCAAGATAGGAAAGTATGTGCTCTTCTTGCTCCTGCTTCATAGACTGTGTTCCTTGACCTGTACTGGCACATCTACATGAGTGTAGGCAGATTTAACCAAATTATCTGTTATCTCACAATACCTGGATCGACTCAGTATTACCGGGATCGTAAGAAATCCAACTCAAATTCTTTGAGAGGACGATATTGACCGGGAGGGAGGGAGCGATCCCCAGGGGATTGTAGTTGAATTGGGCCAATGGCGACGCGGTGCAGTTGCAGCACGGCGTAGCCCAATTGCTCGGCAACTCGTCTAATTTGGCGGTTTCTACCTTCTTTAAGGACGATTTTCAAAAGGGTTTTGTTGTTTTGTGGCTGGGTTTTTAGCAAAACGACTTGGGCGGGTAAAGTTTTTTTGCCATCGAGGACAACGCCAGAGCGCCAGGTTTCTAATATATCTTCAGAGGGCTGGCCTTGCACCCAAACTTGATAGGTTTTGGCGACGCTATGTTTGGGATGGGAGAGGCGAAACGTGAGTGAGCCATCGTTGGTGAGCAATAACGCGCCTGTAGAGTCAGCATCGAGGCGTCCTACCGGGTGGATGCCTTGACCTTGCCGCAGTTTGGGGGGCAAAAAGTCTAGCACCGTGGGACGACCTTGAGGATCGCTACAGGTGGAAACGACACCAGCGGGTTTGTGCAGCAACAGATAAATCAGTTGGGGACGATGGGCGGGGTGGATTAATTTGCCATCGACTTCGATGCGATCGCTATTCGGATCGGCTTTTTGCCCCAAATCCACCACGCTGCCATTAAGCTTCACGCGCCCAGCTAAAATCATTTCTTCGGCTTGGCGACGAGAGGCAATGCCCCACTGGGAAAGAATCTTTTGCAGTCGTTCGGTCATAGCTGGACTGCTCTCGCTTCAAGCTTCCAAATCAAACTAGGTAAAAATACAGCTAAACTATGTACGAATCTTACCCGATGACGGTATCGTCTAGATTTGTTCGTTGTTACAATTGTCCCTTAAAACCAATAATCCCGTGCATCAATCTCAAGTATCTCCACCTTCAGCGCCCAAATCTGGTCGCGTCATGGGTAAGGCGCTATCCGCCGCGGTGACGCTGTGGCTGCGATCGCAACTAGATCGAGTCGAAGACCTGCAAGTTCAGATTGATACCAGCTCGCGGTTAGTATTTGCCGGTCTAATTCCTAAAGTAGCTGTTTCAGCTCGCGAGGCCATCTATCAAGGGTTATACCTACGTCAAGTTTCCCTCACAGCAAAAAACATCCAAATTAACGTCAGACAAATTCTCAAAGGGCAACCATTGCGCCTGAACGAACCCATACCAGTAACTGGCGAGCTAGTATTGCAAGAATCTGACCTGAATCATTCTCTCACATCTCCTTTGTTAGCCAATGGCTTAACAGAATTTTTAGTTACCCTACTCAAAGGCGCAGCAGGACAAAGCAATCTAGCCAATTTGTTAAAAGCTCAGCCAATCGCTTGGCAAAAAATTAATCTCGCACCTGGTCAGCTAACAATTAAAGGCGTCTGCTCTGACTTTAACGGTCAGGAAACACCCGTTTCTATCCGAGCTACGGTAAGAATAGAAAATGGCAATAAACTGCAACTCAATTCGATCCAGATTGAAGTGCGATCGCTCCCCAAAATAGATTTAGATAACTTTGAGTTAGATTTAGGCTCAGAAGTCGATATCCAGGAATTAACTTTAAATCCAGGCGCGCTCATTTGTCGCGGCGGAATTTTAGTTAATCCTTAAGCGTTTAACAGTTGATAGTTGATAGTTGATAGTTGATAGTTGATAGTTGATAGTTGATAGTTGACAGTGGATAGTTGACAGTTGACAGTTACCTTACATATTATGTCGGGTCGATTACCCATAATTAGAAGCCGGGACACGGCAAGATCGAGGTTATCTGTTTTTTCGACAAATCTATGATGCCGTGTCCCTACTCAACAACAGAGTGATGTTTTTTGATTATGGGCAATTGGGCGGACATGATATCAGTGGATAACCGACAACGAGCAACGAAAAACTAGGTTTATAGCCAGCTCTTTCAAGGACGGTTGACTAACTATTAACTGTCAACTGTCAACTGTCAACTGTCAACTGTCCACTGTCAACTGTCCACTGTCAACTGTCAACTGTCCACTGTCAACTGTCCACTGTCCACTGTAGAACAATTACTTTGGCAACAAAGGTAAAAGTAGAGCCACAAAATAATAAGCCAGGGGAGCGGTAAAAACGTAACTGTCGGTGCGGTCTAAGATGCCGCCGTGACCGGGAATTAGCTGACCGGAGTCTTTAACTCCGGCATCGCGCTTCATCATCGATTCGGTTAAATCGCCCAACAAGCTGGCGATACCTATGAGTAAACCCAAAGCCACGCCGGTAAAAGGCCAACCTGACCAGTCTAGATACCATGCGCCAGCGACAGCGACTGCTACGCTGGCGGCGACGCCGAAAACAGAACCTTCTACAGTCTTTTTGGGGCTGATATCGCTGAGGCGAGTTTTGCCAAAAGATTTACCGAAAATATAAGCCCCGATGTCAGCGGCAATGATACAAGAAAAAGCGATCGCAATCGTAGTTAAACCCAGGGGCAGTGTTTTAAAAGTCGTCCCAGCTTCGGGCCAGTAACCGCCAAGGGGTAAGTTGCTAGATTCAGCACTGCCAAGACCTCGCAGTCGCACCCAATAACTGGGTAAATATCCACCATAAAACAGACCCATAATTGAGGTAGAAATATCTGCGATCGTCGAAAGTTTGGGCAGAAATAGCAAATAAAAACAAATTGCCGTTCCGGCTAGGGGAAATAAAGCATCAGCTAAGTCGCAAGATATCGTAGAGACTGCAAGCATAGCTAGGCTCATCGCCACCGTTGTTTTTGCTGCTGGCTCAATTCCCTTGGCTCGCGCTAGGTCAAAATATTCGTGTAGACCTAGATAGACAATAACGCCCAAACAAATTGTGAAGTACCAACCACCAAACACAATCATTCCCAACGCGAGAATGATAGCAACAATTGCACTGTAAATACGAGACCAAGGCATGTGAGGATTTTGAATTTTGGGTTTTGGACACCCCCCTTAATCAGGGGGGCAGGGGGGATCGGACGTGGGATTTTAAGTTTTGGACACCCCCCTTAATCAGGGGGGCAGGGGGGATCGGACGTGGGATTTTAAGTTTTGGACACCCCCCTTAATCAGGGGGGCAGGGGGGATCGGACGCGGGATTTTAAGTTTTGGACACCCCCCTTATCAAGGGGGGCAGGGGGGGATCGGATTTTAAATTTTATTTTGTTTCAATCTAAAATCTAAAATCTAAAATCTAAAATCTAAAATTTAGTCTAGCTTTTCACCGCTAAGGATGAAAATGGGGTCGAGGGCAGCAAAGGTTTGATTGTTGCCCCGCACTTCTAGACGATTAACGGCAGATTGTACCACTTCTATGTTGCGAACTTGCAGCTCGGCAAAGCTTTCGGAAATGGCGTAAAGACTCTCCAGACTGGAAGCAGTTACGACAATTCGACCAGTGGGTAACAAATAGCGCCAAACTTCTTTGAGAATGTCTTTAATCGGGCGTCCACCCTCGATACAGACGCGACTGGGAGGCGGGCTGAGGTCTTTGAGACATTCAGGCGCACTGGCTTCAATCACTTCTACATTGGCTACCTCAAACTGCGAGCAGTTGCGGCGGATTAAGCTTGCTACTTCTTCATCCCTTTCTACGGCAATAATCCGACCTTGGGGACAAAGTAACCCAACTTCTACCGGAATCGTACCCGTACCTGCACCAATGTCCCACAAAACCGAGTCGGGTTGAAGCCGCAGGTGAGAAATTAACAGCAGGCGCACCTCTCGCTTACTCAAGGGTATACCGGGCAAGCGCTCGAACATGTCGTCGGGAATGCCTGGGGTAATGTAAGGCCAGAGTTGAGAAGGCATAAAAATCCGTATGGAGGAGGATACCGGACTGATTCCCACAGCGCGGGCGTAACTTCCTGCAAATTTCAGCTGGCAGCCGATTGGAAGGCACAGATTGCGTGCAGCATCATCATTCAAGTTTATCGGTTGCTAGTCGCATTTTTTCGCTGTTATGGACAAATTTTGCCTGGGGTAGCGGTGCGATCGCGATCGCGTTTATATTGTTTTTGAACCCTAAAAATATCTTATCTTTGAAAATAGAGATTCTACTAGCAAGCGCTGGCTTGGAGGCTTAGAGGCTGGTTAATTTTTCCCTGTCGCCTATACTTTCTGGCTAGGACAGCCATTTTTAACGGGTTTAATAGTTATGTTAATGTTGCTTTTTTATGTAGGCGATGAACGCTATGCCATCTCGGCTAAAAGTGTAGTTGAGGTGGTGCCTATGGTGGCGTTAAAAAAGGTTTACCACGCGCCTGAATATGTAGCAGGTTTGTTTAATTATCGGGGTCAAATTGTTCCAGTTATAGATCTGTGCCATTTAATCCAAAATCAAACCTGTCACCTGCACTTAAGCACGCGAATTATTATGATAAATTACTTAGTTCGCGATGGTGAAAATAATGTAAATCGGCTTTTAGGGCTGATGGCAGAACGGGTGACAGAAACTATGAATAAACCAGAAAATGAATTGATTCCGCCTACAATCAACGTAGATAAATCTGCTTATTTAGGCGGAATAATTAATGATGAGAAGGGCATGATTCAATATTTACGGATCGAGAATTTGTTACCCGATTCACAGCAGGCGTATCTATTACCAGAAAGCTAAAATCAAAAATGACTCAAGAAAGGCTAATAGCTAATGACTGATGAACCAACAAAAGATTGAAGATTTACTAAAAAGAAAAATCGGATTGGCAGCAGGTTCTATTGGCTCTAATACGATTGCTAGAGTAATTCATCGCCGCATGGAAGCTTGCCGAATAGGAGAAATCGAAGCTTATTTTAATTTATTGCAGACATCGCCAGAGGAGTTAGAACAATTAATTGAAGCTGCAATTGTGTCGGAAACTTGGTTTTTCCGAGATCGGGGGCCATTTGTTTTTTTGAGCCAATATTTTAGTTCCGAGTGGCGGGTAAAGAATCGGGGTAAAATTCTGCGGGTTTTAAGCGTGCCTTGTGCCACTGGGGAAGAACCTTATTCGATTGCGATCGCGCTGATGGAAGCGGGTTTAACCTGCAAACATTTTACCATCGATGCGGTTGATATAAGCCAAAAATCGCTCCAGAAAGCTAGAAAAGGAATTTACAGACAAAATTCCTTTCGCGGTATGGAACAAGATTACCTCAAACGCTATTTCACTCAAATAGGAGAAAACGAATACCTTTTGAACGATGCCGTCATACGTGCCGTCAATTTCTGGCAAGGAAATCTACTAGATCCATATTTTCTGATAGACAAAGCGGCTTACGATATAATCTTCTGTCGCAACGTGTTAATTTATTTCGATCGAGCCGCCATCGAAACCACAAATCTAGTTTTAGATCGGTTATTAGAGCCAGAAGGATTGCTATTTGTCGGGCACGCTGAAACAGGACAAATAAGCTCTTCCCGATTTGAGTCAATCCGCTATTCTTTTGCGTTTGCTTTTCGGAAGCGACAGCAAGAAGAGCGGTCGAAAAAACATACAGAAGCAGCGCGATTAAATCCAACAGCGCCAAAAGCAATTGAGGCGAAGAAATTACTCGTAACAGAGCAGTTTGGCGAGCAGAAATCTACCCATATCCGCGATATTTCTCCTCAACCCCCAAAGGCAACTCCCAACTCTCAATCTAACTTTCCGGATTTAGGGGTTGCTCGTAGGTTAGCAGATTTGGGACAATTAGAAGCAGCCACGACACTATGCGAAACTTACCTGAGCCAAAATCGAGTCAGCGTTGAGGCTTACGTATTATTGGGTCAAGTGCATCAAGCCGCCGGAAAAAAGGAGCAAGCAGAGCAATATTTTCAAAGAGCTATTTATCTAGAACCCAATTGCTATGAAGCGCTTATCCACCTGGCATTACTCAAAGAAAGTCGCGGTGATATTGCGGGTGGGGCGATCATTCGGCAACGAATTGAACGATTGCAGAAAGGTTGATATTTAACAAGTAAAATGGAAAAAATCGTGTTGAAGAATTGGACATTGACAGCCCGCATGATGGCGGCATTTGCATTTATCGGTTTGATTGTATTGACAGTAGCTTTAATTGGTTGGGGCGGCACTTCTCGGCTCAGCGAGCATATCAATACTTTGGGAAATAATAGCTTACCTAGCGCCATCGGTTTGTGGAAAATTAACGAAGGGCAAACCCAAATCGAATCATCAGAACGCGCCTTACTCGACGTGCAAATTTCTCGCCCAGAAAGACAGGGTGAATTAAACAGAATCAATAAAGCTTGGCAGCAGATCAATGAAGGCTTTAAACAATACGAAACAACACCCAGAACAGAGGAAGAAGATAAAGTATACACCCAGCTAAAAACTAACTGGGATAGGTGGAAACAAGACCACGAAGAATTTTTAAGGCTAAATAGAGAATTTGAACAACAGGGCATTCTGAATCCTTTTGAAACCCAGATCCAATTGTTGCGGCAAAACCAAGGCAATTCGCCTGCAATGGGGGCGGCACAAAAAGCTGCGGCTATTTACAGACAAATGCGCGATCGCGCCCGCAATAACCGCACTTCGTTTGAAGCAGCCACCCAATTGCTGTTACAAGATTTAAACATTAACGAGCAGACAGCAACTAATGCTAAAACCGCAGCGCGACAGGATATCAGTCAAACTACATTCTGGGTAATTGCTGGCTGTTTACTGGGGCCAGTTACTGCTGTTTTATTAGGGCTTTACTTCAGCAAATCTTTGGTGCAAAAAGTTCAGGAATCAGGCATCCAAATTAACTCCTCAGTGATGCAAATTGCGGCTTCTGGCAAGCAACTAGAAGCAACGGTAAACCAACAAGTAGCCTCGACAAACGAAGTCGTAGCTACGGCGCGAGAAATAGCCACTAACGCTGGACAACTGGTGAAAACGATGGATGAAGTTTCGGCGCTATCAGAATCAACTACTTTGTCAGCTAGCGAGGGACAAAAAGATTTGAACCGCATGGAAAAAGCGATGCAGCAGTTAGCTAATTCCACCAGTTCTATTTCCAGCAAGCTCAGTGCAATTAGCGACAAAACTAACAATATCAATACTATTGTTACGACGATTACTAAAGTCGCCGACCAAACTAATTTGCTATCTTTAAATGCAGCAATTGAAGCGGAAAAAGCCGGAGAATACGGCATGGGTTTTGCCGTTGTTGCTAGAGAAATACGCCGCCTCGCCGATCAAACTGCCGTGGCGACTTTAGATATTGAAACTATGGTCAAAGAAATGCAATCGGCGGTTGGTAGCGGCGTGATGGAGATGGATAAATTTACCAAAGAAGTAAATCAAGGAGTAGACGATATTCGCACAATTGGTTATAAATTATCGGAAATTATTGACCAAGTGCAATCGGTTACGCCGCGATTTGAAACGGTGAATCAGGGGATGGCAGGACAATCAGAGGGGGCGCAGCAAATTAGCGAAGCGATGGCACAGTTGAGCGAAGCGACAACGCAAACGGCGGGTGCTTTGCGCGAAATTAACAATGCGATCGCACAATTAAATATGGCGTCCCAAAGATTGCGACAAGAAATTTCGCGGTCAAAATAGCGGGAGAATGAGGAAATCAATATGAACGCAGGCCCAATCAAAAATATGACCATGAAAACGCGGATGCTGGCTGCATTTGCATTTATGGGTTTAATTATCTTCCTAGTGGCTCTAATTGGTGTGGGTGGTAATGCCAGAATGAGCCACAACATCGATGCGATCGCCAACGATGCTTTTCCCAGTACGGTGGCTTTGTGGAAAATCACTGAAGGACAAACTCAGGTGCAAGCTTCGGATCGATCTCTGCTCAATCCTGTGACAAATTTTGCCATCAGACAGCGGGAAAAAACGCGGGTAGAAAATGCCTGGAAACAAATTAATCAAGGATTTGATGAATACGAGAAATTGCCGCGCACCCCAGAAGAAGAACAACTTTACCAAGAGTTTAAAACCCTGTGGGATCGGTGGAAAGAAACTTACGAACAATACAAACTGCTGAATCAAGAGTTTGAAAAATATAACCTGGTTAACCCTTTACAAATTCAGGTTAACTTATTGAGCCAGGGGAGAGCAAACGACCCTCAAATTGTCACCGCCAGAGCAGCTCAGTCCATATTCAACAAAATGAACGAATATATGTACGGCACGAAAACTCCTGCATTAGCGGCATCGGCGGCAGCACTGCAAAAGGTGTTGGATTATAACAACAGAAAAACAATAGAAGTTAAGAATACAGCCGCTGGAGATGTCGTGCAAAATCGTATTTGGGTTTTGGTGGGTTTGTTAATTGGCCCGCTGACGGCGGTGTTGTTTGGGGTTTATTTTAGTAATGCGATCGCTAAACCTTTAGGAGCTAAAATTGCCGAGGTCGTCGATGTGGCACAAAAGATGTCTGGCGGCGACTTTACCGCTGAAATTCAAGCCACCGAGCAAAAAGACGAATTGGGTAAATTAATGGCCTCTTTTCGCAGTATGAATCGAGGTCTGACAACTTTAATTAAACAGGTGCAAAAATCCACCTTTCAAGTTACCACTTCAGCCACCCAAATCGCCGCCTCTGGCAAACAATTAGAAGCCACCGTGAACGAACAAGTAGCTTCAACTAATGAAGTAGTCGCAACCGCGCGGGCAATTTCCTCAACCGCAGGACAACTGGTAAAAACTATCGGTGAAGTCTCCCATATGTCAAAAGCAAGCGCAACCGCAGCTAGCACCGGACAAAAAGATTTGAATCGCATGGAAAAAACAATGCGCCACTTAGCTGATGCCACTATTTCTATTTCGGGAAAGTTGGGAATTATCAGCGAAAAGGCTAACAACATCAATAGCGTTGTTACTACGATCACCAAAGTCGCAGATCAAACGAATTTGCTATCTCTCAATGCCGCAATTGAAGCAGAAAAAGCCGGAGAATACGGCATGGGTTTTGCCGTGGTTGCGAGGGAAATTCGCCGCCTCGCCGATCAAACTGCGATCGCAACGTTAGATATTGAGAGTATGGTTAAAGAAATGCAATCAGCCGTTTCTACCGGCGTGATGGAAATGGATAAATTCACCAAAGAAGTGAGTCAAGGTGTGGATGATATCCGCACCATTAGCCTACAACTCGCAGAAGTTATCGATCAAGTACAATCGCTCAACCCCCGATTTGAAGACGTAGATCGAGGCATGGAAGCCCAGGCAGAGGGAGCATTGCAAATCAGCGAAGCGATGGGACAATTGAGCGAAACTTCGGCACAGACGGCAGATGCCCTGCGGGAAATAAACAGCGCGATCGCTCAATTAAACGAAGTTACCCAAAGCTTAAGTCAAGAAATTTCCCGATTCAAAATCAATTAATCCATATATACAATTACCAATTCCCAATTCCCAATTACCAATGATTAACGACTGCTGGAATCACATCGGCGTAGGAGGCGATCGCAGTTGCCCCGAACTCAAAACCTTCATTCATTGCCGTAACTGTCCCGTTTATTCAGCAGCGGGACGTAGTTTATTAGAAAAAGAAGTACCATCTGGATATCTCCAAGAATGGACGGATTTACTGAGATCGAGCGTTGGATCGATCAATCGCGTTGCCCCCAGAGGCACCATATCAGTAGGCATCTTTCGCTTAGAAGGAGAATGGCTGGCACTATCAGCAAAAACCATCGAAGAAGTGACTCAGAATTGCATCATCCGCACCCTACCTCACCGCACCAATAACATCATATTGGGTTTGGTAAACATCCGGGGGGAAATTCAGATTTGTATCTCCCTCAAAAGCTTTTTGGGACTCGATACACCCGATATTAATCTTCAACATATCAGCCCGGTTGTTTATGGACGGATGATAGTAGTAGAAAAACATGCCAGCCGCTGGGTATTTCCCGTTGACGAAATTTACGGAATTCACCGCATCCACCCAGATGAAATAGGAAATGTCCCTTCTACCGTATCTAAAGTTCAAGATACTTATACAAAAGGCGTAATTAACTGGCAAGATAAAAGCGTGAGCTATCTCGATGATGAGTTATTGTTTTACTCTTTAAACAGAAAGTTATTGTGAAGCATAATAATACCTATAGTTTTGCTGAAATAATGTCTAATGTATTTTTTATTTTTTAAAAGTGTTAAAATTAGCCATTAGCCATTAGCCATTAGCCATGAGCAACCAAGATATGAGCAACTTTTCCATGTTGGATTTATTCCGCATGGAGGTAGAAACCCAAGCAGCGATATTAAACAATAACCTGTTAGCACTAGAAACGAATTCTAATGGTTTCGGGGAATTGGAATCATTGATGCGTGCTGCCCATTCAATTAAAGGTGCTGCGCGCATAGTTCAACTCGATGCAGCGGTGCAAATTGCCCACGTGATGGAAGATTGTTTTGTAGCAGCACAACAGGGAGCGATCGCACTAGATAATCCCGACCAAATCGACTTACTACTTCAAGGAGTCGATATGCTACAACGCATCAGCCAACTAAGCGAAACCGAGGCAGAAACTTGGCTGGCTGCCAATCAATCGAAAATTGAAACTTTAGTAGCAGCGATCGCCGCCATCCTAACACCAACAGAAGATTTACCAGAGCAGGAAATTAACGAACCTGAACCAGAAGAAGGACAAGAGGGACAAGGAGAAATCAATATTTCTTCCTTGTCTTCCCCATCTCCTCCATCTCCCATAAACCTATATCGGGATGCGTCGATGCTGGATTTATTTCGTCAGGAAGTCGAAACTAATTCAGCTATATTAAACACCGGATTGGCAGCGTTTAAAAATAACCCTAATGCCGCGATAGATATCAGCGCTCTGATTCAAGCTGCCCATAGTATCAAAGGAGCAGCTCGCATCGTTCAAATCGATGCTGCTGTTAAAATTTCTGGCTCCATAGAAGATTGCCTTAGCGCCATTATCCAAGGAAAAAATACGCCAGAAGTCAATCTCGTTGCTCTGCTGCAATCGGGTGTAGAAATGTTGTTGATTATTGTTGATATTCCAGAAAATGAACTAGAAAATTGGACATCAGAAAATGAAGCAGAAATTGCAAATTTTACAGCAGCAATCTCGGCAAATTTGGTACGTTCAAACCCCTTACCGGCTAAAGTAAAGCCAGCAACTACAGCAGAAAAACCCGCAGTAAAACCGAAACCAAGAGGGGAAATTGTTGCTTCTAAAGCCTCAAGAAAAGAGGCTGCTGAAGTAGCCAAAACTAAACCAATTTCCCCGCCGTCTGCTGCCAATGAAAAAAGCCAAAATTCGCCATCTACTGAGCGCGTAGTGCGAGTCAGCGCCGAAAATTTGAATCGTTTGATGGGGCTTGCTGGGGAATCTTTGGTAGAAGCAAACTGGTTACAACCATTTGCCGATTCTTTACTAAAACTGAAAAATACTCAGACAGAATTGTCTAAATTGCTCGAACAATTGCAAGAATCGCTTGCCGAACAAAAAATGAGCGATCGCTCGTATACCAAACTCAATGGCGCCAGACAAAAAGCGGGAGAATGCCGTCAATATTTATCCGAAAGATTGAACGAACTAGAACTATTTGCTCGTCGTTCTGCCAATCTTTCAGATCGCCTTTATCGCGAAGTAATTGCATCTCACATGCGTCCTTTTGCCGATGGCGTGCAAAGTTTTCCGCGCATGGTAAGAGATTTAGCCAGACAGCTAGGCAAGCAAGTAAAATTTGAAATTATTGGTAAATCAACTCAAGTCGATCGGGATATTTTAGAAAAGTTAGAAGCGCCCATAACTCATATTTTGCGAAACGCCCTCGATCACGGTATCGAGTTGCCCCAAGAGCGTCTAGAAGCCGGGAAATCTGCCGAAGGAATCTTGCGCTTAGAAGCAGCTCATCGCGGGGGAATGCTATCAATTACAGTTTCAGATGATGGGAAAGGAGTAGATATAGAAAAACTGCGCCAAAAAATTATCAATCAAGGCATGGCGAGTGAAGAAATGGTCGTTCAAATGACCGAACCGGAGTTGCTCGAATTTCTATTTTTGCCAGGGTTTAGTACCGCTAGTAAAGTCACAGAAATTTCTGGGCGTGGCGTTGGTTTAGATGTCGTGCAAAGCATGATTCAGGAAGTGGGAGGGATTTTGCGAGCCATTTCTGAACCGGGAAAAGGCATGAGTTTTCACTTACAATTGCCCTTAACTTTGTCAGTAATTCGCACGCTGTTGGTCGAAATAGCAGGAGAACCTTATGCGTTTCCCCTGACGCGGATCGATCGCATCGTGATGATAAATCGCTCCGAGATCGAAGTTGTGGAAAGCCGTCAGTATTTTAAGCTGGATGGGCAAAATATAGGACTGGTATCGGCGCGTCAAGTCTTGGAGTTAAAAAAAGCCGAACTCAACGGAGAAGTTTTACCAGCGATTATTTTAAGCGATCGCTACAACCATTACGGCTTAGTTGTCGATCGATTTTTAGGCGAACGGGACTTAGTCGTAAGACCACTCGATCCCCGTTTGGGAAAAGTCCCCGACATTAGCGCCGTCGCTTTAATGAGCGATGGTTCTCCCGTCTTGATTATGGATGTCGAAGATATTATTCGTTCGATTGATAAACTCCTAATGGTAGCGCGGTTGCACAAAGTTAGCAAAGTAGCCGATGGTAGCGATTTCAAAAAACGCAAGCGCATTCTAGTAGTAGATGATTCAATTACCGTGCGAGAAGTCGAGCGTAAATTACTGGAAAATAACGGTTATGAAGTCGAAATTGCGATCAACGGTATGGAAGCTTGGAATGCGGTGCGGACTAATCAATACAACTTAGTAATCACCGATGTCGATATGCCACGCATGACCGGGATCGAGCTAGTGAGTAATATTAAGAGCAATCCCAATCTCAAATCAATCCCCGCGATCGTTGTTTCTTATAAAGATCGGGAAGAAGACCGAATTCGCGGTTTAGAAGTGGGCGCAGATTATTATTTAACTAAGAGCAGTTTTCACGATGATACTCTATTAAATGCCGTAATCGATTTAATTGGTTACGGCGAATAGGTAACCACGGGAGGGGTTTAAATAAACTGTCGATTGTGGCATAGATAGTAACCCTCTGGGGAGCGGGTTTAAATAAACTGTCGATTGTTGCATAGATAATAACCCTCGGCGGGCGGGTTTAAATAAACTGTCGATTGTTGCATATATAGTTGGTCAAACCCGCCCCTACACAACCGACGATCTTAGAAACCGGGTTTCTTTCTGAGATCTCTTGCAAACCAATGACTTTTCTGAGAAACCCGGTTTCTTTGCGTCATACACAACCCATCAATTACGAATTACCAATTACCAATTACCAATTACCAAAAAAATGAGAATAGCCATTGTTGATGACATGCCAATTGCCGTGGAAGCAATCCGCCGAATTATCCTCACAGTTCCTAATTATGAAATTGCTTGGATCGCTAGCAATGGGGAAGAAGCAGTTGCTAAATGCGCCCAAGATACCCCAGACTTAATTTTGATGAATTTAATCATGCCAGTCATGGATGGCAGCGAAGCAACGCGCCGCATTATGAGCAATTCTCCCTGCGCGATTTTAATCGTAACATCTTCAATTGGCACTCATACAGCTAAAGTTTTTGAGGCGATGGGATATGGTGCTTTAGATGCTATCAATACACCAACTTTCGCTGCAAACAATGCCGAAAGCGGGTCAGAGTTACTTACTAAGATTGGTAGAATTGCCCGATTAGTTGGCAAATCTAACCCAACTCCAAAAACCAAAAACCCAAAGCTAAAATCAGCGGTTCCCCCTTTGCTTGCCATCGGTTCTTCAACTGGCGGCCCCCAAGCTTTAGCCACAATTCTTTCGCTGCTTCCAGAAGATTTCCACGCCGCAGTTGCCATCGTTCAGCACGTAGATGCCGAGTTTGCTCCCGGTTTGGCAGAATGGTTAAATAATCAAAGCAAATTACCCGTTAGTTTAGCCACTGGCAATACTCACTTAGAGGCGGGAAAAGTAGTAATTGCCGCCACCAACGATCACTTAATTTTGCAACCGAATTTGAGGCTCAAATATACCCAAGAACCGCGAGATTATCCTTATCATCCCTCTGTCGATAGATTTTTTACCAGCCTCGCCGAACACTGGGCCCCAAAGGGCGTAGGGTTGCTGTTAACCGGCATGGGTAAAGATGGGGCTAAAGGACTTTTGGCTTTGCGTGAGGCGGATTGGCATACAATAGCCCAGGATCGCGCTAGCTGCGTGGTTTACGGAATGCCCAAAGCCGCAGTCGAGTTAAATGCAGCAGTAGAGGTTTTGCCATTGGAAGCGATCGCCAGATCCTGTATCAAACATCTACCCCACTAGGAGATCGAGGTATTTACAACAGATAGCTTTTCGAGTTAGGTACAGCCTTTTGGCTTCGTTTGTGTAGCGGCAGCCTTAAGGCTGCCGCTACACAAACGAAGATGCACCTCATGCTCCTACAATCCGCTATATGTATTTTTGATGAAATTTCTCAATTTAGAGAAAAAAATTAGTACCGTGCAAACACTGAACCAATTATTTGGTAATCCTACGGTTCTCAATCCACTTCAGCCAATTTAAGATAGATTACTTACGCACCTAGTTACTTTCCCCGATGAGGGGTCGCGCCCCTCATCGGGGAAACTATGCAATTCGTAACTTCTGGGAATTTTGCACCAGGTGTTCGAGTCAATGCGATCGCTCCACCAGCCCAATTTTAGGGTTAAGACTATGACCAATCGGGTCGTCAACAGTATCTACATAGCGGCGGATCGTTTCTTCCAAACTAAGCCGATTGCAAACCAGGAAAGGCGTAAGGTCTATTATCTTAGTAAAATTCGCGTTGCCTGGATCTGGATATGAGTTTAACCCCTTGCGAGCCTATCCAAGCTAAAAATGGAAAAAGTTTCACAAATTCATTGAATTATCTGGATTTTAATCAAAACTCGGTTGATTTAATACCTGGAAGTTTAATCGATTTAAACGAAACGCACAAGTTAGTCAGTTCTAAAATTGACACAGCGATCGCAGAATTAGATATGGGATGCGATCGCGCCTCAATCAATTCAAATTCAACCACCACAGAAATCAACCATTTAACTGAAGAAACTGTAACAGTTTTGCTAGTTGACGATCAGCAAGTCATCGGCGAAGCAGTGCGTCGGATGCTAGAGTCCGAATCAGACATTAAATTTCATTTCTGTAGCGATCCAGTTCAAGCCATTAGCATCGCGGTGGAAGTGCGTCCCACGGTAATTTTGCAAGATTTAGTCATGCCCGAAATCGATGGCTTGCTATTATTGCGTTTTTTTAGAGCCAATACCGTAACGCGAGACATCCCAATGATCGTGCTTTCCAGCAAAGAAGAAGCGCAACTCAAAGCACGGGCATTTGCCTTAGGAGCCAACGACTATTTAGTAAAATTACCCGATAAAGTCGAGCTAATAGCGCGCATTCGTTACCACTCCAAAGCCTATATTAGCCGCCTGCAACGCAATCAAGCTTATCAAGCACTAGAAGATTCCTTAGAACAATTGAAAATAGAACAACAAAAATCAGAAAGTTTGCTCCTCAACATATTACCAAAAACCATTGCCGAAAAATTAAAACAGCAACAAAGTATCATAGCCGAAAGCTTCTCAGACGTCAGCGTCCTATTTGCCGATATAGTTGGTTTTACCCAACTTTCATCCTCAGTTTCAGCCATAGAACTCGTACATTTGCTCAACGGCATCTTCTCCAAATTCGACGACCTCGCAGAAAAACATGGCTTAGAAAAAATTAAAACCATTGGCGATTCTTATATGGTAGTATCCGGACTGCCCACACCCAGAGCCGATTATGCAGAAGCGATCGCAGAAATGGCTTTAGACATGAAATCAGCCCTCGCTCAATTTCAGAAAGAACAAAGCCAAAACGTGAGCATACGCATAGGCATACACTGCGGCCCAGTAGTAGCAGGTATTATAGGCACCAAGAAATTCATTTACGATTTATGGGGCGACACAGTTAACACCGCCAGCCGCATGGAATCTCACGGCATTCCAGATTGCATTCAAATCTCAGAAGAAACCTACAAACTGTTATCCAGCAAATATTTAATAGAAGAACGAGGTTTAATTCACCTCAAAGGCAAAGGTGAAATGCTAACCTATCTCCTACAGGGAAGAAAACATTAACTAAGTGCAGATAATAACTTAGTGCTGGTAATTGGTAGTTACATTACTCCCTTCGCGCTCTAAAAATACCTACCCTACCTCTTCCTTTCTCCCTTCTCTGCGCTCTCTGCGTCTCTGTGGTTCGTTAAAAAATAGATATTCCTTCAGCGCGAAAGGAGTAATAATTTAAAACGGCGGGAGCGGGGGTCGAACCCGCAGACTCCGTTAGGAGCTTTAACCGATAACCCTCAATTCTACGGCCTGTTAAGGCAAAAGGCGAACAAGGGTATTCCCGCCATAAATCTGTATCCTCAGATCTTGCACCATTATCAACAAGCTTTCAAAAACCGGGTTTATTGACGAGAAATCTAGGCTTTCAAGCTGAGCTATTTGCAAGAAACTAAGGTTTAGTCAAGGTGCAAGATGTCAATATCTAAACTTGAAAATTTATCGTATATTTTCATAGGCGTAGGGGCGGGTTTTACCAATAATCTTTGCTAGAAACAGACTCAGGCACATTAAGGAAATTACAGATTTTAGATTTGGGCTTTCAGATTTGAATTCTAAAATCTAAAATCTAAAATCTAAAATCTAAAATTAATTGGTTGGTGGGGCGGGATTTGAACCCGCGACCTTTGAAAACGATAACCCTCAATTCGCCGGCCTTTTCAGGCAAGGGTGTGAATCAAGGACTATGGCAATTTGCGATATCATTGCTCTACCAAACTGAGCTACCCACCAGAGAAAATTGCAGATTTAAGATTTCATTAAATCTGCAATCTGAAATCTTAAATCTGCAATTATTTAGTAGTATATGTATTACTCGGTGTCAAGTAGTTCGGAAGCTAGTTTTATTGCTGCGGCGGGGGTAGAGATTTTGCCTTCAATGCGGGCTAGCTGAATTTCGGTTAAAAGCCAGCCAACTTTTGGTCCCGATGGGAGGTTAAGGGTTTTGATTAAATCTGTACCGCTGACTAGGGGGGTGGGATGGGCTACTTGGTCATCGGCGGTAAGATAGCGGTTAATTAAAGGTGCAATCTTATCTACTGAAATTCCCGTTGCTACTGCTACAACGGCTAACGCTGGAAACACAACTCCCGCTTCGCGAAACAAAAAATACTGTTGGCGCAAAGACATCGGAGATATTTGCAATTGGGGTAAACATTTGAGGATAGTCGTCACGCCGCGGATTTCGGGGAGGCTGTATTTCATCGCTCTTAAAAGATCTTCAACCGAGGCGTTTTCTACCGCTATTCCAGCGCGAGAGTAGTTGATGCGAGGCTCCGGCTCCTCTGGTGAGAAAATCAGAGTGGCGAGTTTGGCGATCGCACTCCAACTCCCTTTCCCCCCCGCCAACCCCGGAATTCCCCCCGCCAGTTCTTCGGCTAATTTAGGCCAATTTTCCGCCAATATCGCAATCGCGCGGTCAACTGCTGCCACTAGCTCCAAATTATGAGCTGTAATATTATCGTGCAGCGCCCAGCGCAGAATGCCATCTTCCCAAGCCGCAAGTAACCAGGGAGTACCTAGAGGACTGCCCAAAAGATAGCCTAATTCTACCCGCACTCGTTCCGCCGCAATTTGACCGAGTAAAGGCGCAAATTCCCGCATCGCAGCGCGGGTTTGAGGTTCGATAACAAAACCAAGTTGGGAAGCTTGTCGATATCCCCGTAAAAGTCGCAAGGGGTCATCTTGCAGGTTATGAGGAGATACCATGCGGATAATACCTCGTTGCAAGTCGGCACAACCTTGCAGCGGGTCGAAGAGTTCCTGAGTGTGGGGATTGTAAGCGATCGCATTAATTGTAAAATCCCGCCGATGCAAATCTGTTTGGAGCGTCTCCCCCTCTTGCTGGGCAAAATCTGCCGTAGCATCCGGAAACACAACCCTAGCAATTTGTCGCTCCTTATCTAGCAAGACAAACCCAGCTTTGTAATGACTCGCGATCGCGCGTGCCGTTTTCACCGCCTTTTGGGGCATGACAAAATCTAAATCCAAATACTCCCGCCGTCGTTGTAGCAGCGCATCTCGCACCGCACCCCCTACCATACAAGCAGACGCGGGCAACCATTCCAAACCAAAAGGCCAACCTTCAGTAGCAAAACCTTCCTTCTCTTCTTCCTTCGCGTCCTTCGCTTCTTCGCGGTTCATTACTTCCCTCAAAACAAAGCGCAACAAAAATCAACCTTTGCGACGAACAAATCGCCCGCTTGCCTACGCTAGATTAACAGAAAAGCCTGTGGAGCTTAAGCAATGTGTATTTGCGTTAACTGCGAATATGTGGACCGCTGCATCACCTACCACGCAGTGGAAACCCAACATCAAGTGCCTCATTTGACGGAAAACCCGGATTTTGAGCCAAACGAACCCAGTATTAACGTTAACATCCGTCCCAAGGAGGATTTTATTGAAATGGAGTGGGATGTCGTTGGCTGTCTCAGCTTTAAGAGGGAAACTGGTAAGTGGGCGCGGTTGCGCCCTGGCGAATTAGTCCCTACTTGAGGCGACTGTGGTGGAAAATAGCGGATACGTCGGGGCGCCAGGGCTGTGCGCCCCTTCTTTTGGTAAATTTGTAGGTCTGGGATGTTGAGCGATCGCTTTCTTTCCGCCTGCGGGAAAACTATACTGGGCAGATTCAGATAAGTCGTCCCAAACCTCCAGCGAAACTACACCAATTTTTTCTTACCCATACACAATGATCCATCCACACACAGAAATCCGTTATATCAACCAATTAATCGGCTATGGTGTATTCGCCACTCAATTTATTCCTAAAGGTACAATTATTTGGGTTTTAGATGAATTAGATCAAAAACTGGAAGAAGCTCACCTTTTATCCCTGGAACCCTTGCGGAGAAAACAATTAGTCAAATACTGCTATCGAGATAACAAAGGTCGCTATGTCTTGTGTTGGGATATTGCCCGCTATATGAATCATAGTTTTAACCCCAACTGCCTCAGCACCTACTATGAATTTGAGCTAGCCATTCGCGACATTTATCCTGGAGAACAATTAACCGAAGACTATGGATACTTTAACTTAGACGAACCTTTTTATTGCTTACCCGAATCCGGGAGTAATAGAACCAAAGTCATGCCTGATGATATTTTACATTTTTATCCAGAGTGGGATCGAAAAACCTCAGAAGCCATGAAATATTTAAACCAAGTCGATCAACCCTTAAAATACTTGCTATCCCCAAAAGTTACAGAAACCGTTAATGCCGTCGCAGCAGGCAAAAGAGCTATAGATTCCATCCGTAATTATTATTATGACAGAACCAGCCAACTTAGCGCCGTCAGTTAACTTTAAATTGTTCCAACCTACTCAGAGGCAAAGCAGTAATGGCAGCTATTTCCGTCTCTAGAAGAGTTTAATGGCAAGGAAAATTATGCAAACCATTGCGTCGGAATCAGCCCCACAACGCCCGCGAAAGATGTCTATCGTCAAGTCCATTGGTTCGCGATTATTTCTTTCCGTTCTAGGTGGAACTTTGGTAGGCTTGGGCAGCGCCTCTTATTTATTTTACCAAGCCCTTGTCAGACAATCAAAAGCAGAATTAATTGCCAATTTGGATGTAAAAGCAGAAAACTTAGAGGGGAGTCTTAAAACATTTGAAACCTCGGCAAAACTGGTTACCGATTCGATTAAAACGCTTTATGAAGCAGGAGAAAGACGCGAACATATTTATGTTGACTTAATTCGGCGTTCTTTGCAAACTTTACCGCTAGGTACTGGATTGGGTTTTGGTCAACCGCCGGAAAAGCGTTTAATTATTCCAGCCCGAAAGTATGCTTATCCTTGGGCGATTAGAGATCAAAATGGCAAAGTTATTGCTAAAGGCGGAGATACCGACCCCGAAAACTATAAAGAAAGCTATTTTAGAGATCCAATTAAAGCCAGAAAGGGAATCTGGTTAGAACCAGTTAGCTACGAAGAGACAAATGTAGAGCCGCCCAAAAAATTTACCAGTACCAGCTATTCCTTACCTTTTTACAACAACAAAAAAGAGTTACTGGGAGTATTAAATCAGGATTTAGAATTGGGATTTTTGAGTGAAAAGTTATCTAAGCCAGTAATGCGAGAGCAAGGTTATTTTGTCCTTGTTAGTGCTAAAGGTAACTTGATTGCTTATCCCCGAAACCCCAAATCAGCACTTGATTTGGAACCATTTCCCAAAATTAGTAATTATGACCAATTGTGGCAGAAAATTCATAAAAATATTCAAGCCAATTCTGGTAGTAGCGGCATCCTATATTGGCAGGATGATAGAGGAAATAAGCAATTCTGGGCTTACCGGAAAATATCAAACAACAATTGGATATTATTGGCATCAGTTCCCCAGTCGGTTGTTGTCGGGCCATTATTACAATTTACCTTGGCTGGAACTGCATTAGCAGCCATGTGTGCATCGGTGGTATTAGCTATAGTTGTTGCTTTATTTGTTCGACGTTTAAACCGGCGGCTTCAGCCAATTATGGATGAATGCAACCAGCTAGCTGAAGCCAATCCGAAAAGTGAAGAATTAATGAGTCGGGAAGATGAAATTGGTCGGTTAACTATATCTTTTTATAACCTGCTGGGACAGGTAACATTTAACGAGAAGCGATTGCGAAAAGAAATGACTCGTTCCGAACAAGCATTAAAAGCCTTGAAAAAGACGCAAGCGCAACTAATTCAAAATGAAAAAATGTCGAGTTTAGGTCAATTAGTCGCTGGAGTCGCCCATGAAATTAATAACCCAATTAATTTTATCTATGGTAACCTGCCTCATGCTAACGAGTACATGCACGATCTACTCAAACTGATTGAATTATACGAGCAAAAATATCCCAACCCAGACCCTGAAATAGAAAATTTAAGATCCGAAATTGAACTAGAATTTTTAATCGCAGATTTGCAAAAGATTCTCTCTTCAATGAGCATCGGGGCTAACCGAATTCGCGAAATTGTTTTATCATTACGTAACTTCTCGCGCTTTGATGAAGCAGAAATGAAAGATGTGAATATCCATGAAGGAATTGACAGCACGTTGCTGATTCTGCAAAACCGATTAAAAGCTACAGCAGAACATCCTGAAATTCAAGTTGTTAAAGAGTATAGTAAGCTTCCCTTGGTTGAGTGTTACCCTGGTCAATTAAACCAAGTATTTATGAATATTCTGAGTAATTCGATCGATGCTATAGAGCATTACAATAGATCGGAATACCCCAACCCAGATGAATACTGCGGTACTATCACCATCCGCACCGAAGTTGTAGAAAACAATACCCGCGTCCAAATACGGATTCGCGATAACGGTGCTGGTATTAGTCCCAACAACATAAGTAAACTTTTCGACCCCTTCTTTACCACAAAACCCGTCGGTAAAGGTACGGGATTGGGGCTATCAATTAGTTACCAAATTATTGTTGATAGGCACAAAGGCGACTTAACCTGTATTTCAGAACCGGGAAAAGGTGCAGAATTTTGCATTGAAATCCCCATTTTTCAAAGCCAAACGGCTAATTAAACAAAGCAACCAGGTTTTTTGAAAAAACCTGGTTTATGATTATATTAAATTGTATCTGGATCGATATTTAACTCGCGCAGTTTTGCCGCCAATTTTTCTGCTTTTTGCTGAGCTAATTCTTTCTGCTGACGTTCAGATTCAGCCGTTTCTTCTGGTGTCGGCACTAACTGCCCTTCTGGTGTAAAAAATCGCAATAGTCCCTGATGAATTCCGATAGATAAACCTAGCTGCTGGCTCCATAAATGTCCTTGATGATTTGGTTCTAAAGGTTGGTACTTACCATCAACTAAATGAAACCCAGCGAATTCTTGGCTGTAAGGATCGAACCAGAAATAATCATAGGTGCGAAAGGTATTTTGGTAAAGCTTTTTCTTAAAATCTTTATCTGTATCCGCAGTTGATGGTGACAGAATTTCTACAATAACATTAGGATATTTACCATCTTCTTCCCAAACTACCCAACTTTTACGAGTTTTGCGTTCGGTGTCCAGCACGACAAAAAAGTCGGGGCCACGAAATAATTCTGATTTGAGTTGTTTAGGACTATAATAAATGGTAAGGTTGCCAGCGGCGTAGAAATCATTTCTGTCTCGCCACAACCATTCCAGGCATTTGAGTAAGAGAATTATCTGACGTAGATGTAGTTCGGTTTCCAAGGGAGGTTCGTCGCTGTATAAGTCACCAGGAGGAAATATAACATCTTCTGCGATGTCTTGGGTAGGTTCTAATTCTTTGACAAGGGTCATGGTTTTGAGTGGAATACTGGGTGTTTATTGATTTATTTTAGCGCTGGTTTTGCTGTTTAACTGAACTTACGCAAATAAACCAGGTTTCTATGAAAAATCGTCTTGTATTAGATGCTGCGATCGCTCGCTACAACCCTGAACTTAAATCTTGACTAGCGCTCATGAATAAATACAGCCTTGCAATTCATACAACCAGTTCCGAATTAGGTCTAGCCATCAGCAATTTTGCCGGTGATTCCCGCTGTTTAGTCAAAGATTTAGGCCGGGAACTCTCTACACATTTGCATCAATATTTAGCCGAATTTATCCAACCCCAAACATGGGCAGATTTGGGATTTATCGCCGTAGCAAAAGGCCCCGGAAGCTTCACCGGCACGCGCATCGGCGTTGTCACGGCTCGCACTCTCGCTCAACAATTAGAAATTCCTTTATTTGCCATCTCTACTTTAGCGGCTGTGGCTTGGCTTCAACCGAGGCAGAGCCTCGCAGATCTCGTACCCAGGCTGGAGCCTGGTAACGAGGGTAGGGAGGCAGAGCCTCCCCAGGTTCAAGAAGATATTGCAGTACAATTAAACGCCCATCGCGGTGAATTATTTACAGCAATCTATCAATTATCATTTGATAATTCTGGTTTAATTGAACGCTTGCCAGACAATGCGATTAAGCCAGATGTTTGGCAAAAAACTTTGGATAATTGGCCTCATTCTTATCAATTGATTAAAGCTGAAAATAACTTGGGTGCATCTGTGTTAGAATTATTAGAATTAGCTTATTTAGATTGGCAAAAAGGGTTGCGTCCTCATTGGTCAGAAGCGATTCCTTTTTACGGTCAGCACCCGGTTAATAGTTGATAGTTGATAGTTGATAGTTGATAGTTACTTTTTCCATTTGCTTTTACCTAGTTTCCAGGAAATAGTTACAGCCACTAATCCTAATAAAACTAAGGTTAACCAATCTCCCCAACGCACGTATAAAGTTTGGGTTTGACGCCGATAAATTGTTTCGGCGCGCACTTCATAAGTGTTGTGTCCGGATATCCATAAAGTTCTGCCGTGGGGGTCTACAATGGCAGAATATCCCGTATTTGTTGCCCTCGCTGCCCATCGATTTGTTTCTATCGCCCGCATGGTATCCTGTGCGTGATGTTGGAATTGCATCGCGGCGCTATATGGATCGTTATTTGATGCGGTGATGATGAATTCTCCCCCTGCTGCTGCTTGGCGTTGGAAATGTCTGGAAAATGCAGAATCAAAACAAATTCCTACTATGGCGCGACTAAATGGGGTATCAAATAATTGGTTTGATTCTCCTGCTATTTGGCTAGTTCCAATGGCTGAAATGCTGTTAATTATTCCTCCTAAAAGTTGCTCGAAGGGGATGTATTCGCCAAATGGTACTAGGTTTACTTTGTCGTAGCGGCTAAAGATTTCTCCGCTTCCGGTGACGGTGAATAAACTATTGGTGAAGCTGTTTTCTCGGCGGCGATGTGCGCCTATCCATGCAACTATTTTTTTATCTAAAATTGCTTGATAAAGGGGGTTATTTGTGGTAGGCGGATCTGTCCAAATCGATGATAATGCTCCTTCTGGTGTTAATACTGCTTGTACTCCTTGTTGGGCTAAGGTTATATAACCGTTGGTGTAACCTGTTAATGAACGCCTCAATCCTTCACGGGTAAATTTGATTCTGGTAGGTATGTTTCCTTGAATAATTCCTATTTTTAGGTTGCTAGTTGGTTGGTCGTTTAAGGGTTGTTTGTAGAGGCTAAATCCAATGAGATGTATGCCAATTAATAGTGCTGCGCTTGTGGCTAAATAGCCTTTATGAATGAACCACAGAGGCACAGAGGGCGCAAAGGAAGTGTTGGCAGAGGTTGTTGGTTTTGGGCGGTTAATCCAGGCTTCTGCTAGGAGGCCGTTGATTGCTACTATTGCGGCTGTTATTGTGTTTGGACCTGAGATTTGTCCTAGATGTAATATGGCTAGGTTGTGGGGGCTTTGGGTATATGATAGTGATGTCCACCATAATGGCCCTGCACTCCAAATTGATTCTAAACTGCACCAGATTGCGGTGCCGATTAGAATGCGAATTATGGGATTTGAGATCGGGTTGAAAAGTGCTTTGGTTGTTATTGCCCAGGTGATTACTAATGCTGCTCCCCAAATGGTGAATAATGTTAGGGCTGTGAGTGCGATCGCAACACTCCCCACCCAAGGTATCCCCATCCATGTCAACGGATGCAATCCCAATACCCACGATAAGGCGACGCCGTGGTAGCCTATTCCCCACGCTAGGGCTTTTTGGATCGGGTTTCTATCAGAAATTGTTACCCATAATGGTATCAGGGCAATCCATGCTAAAGGCCATATGCTGGCGGGCGCAACGGTTAGCCCCATTAATACGCCGCCAGCAAATGAGATGAATATTTGAGATTTGAGATTTGAGATTGCAGATCTAAATCTGCAATCTGCAATCTTAAATCTGAAATTCTTATTCAGATTCTTCTTCATCACCGTTGGTAGGAGGAACTAGGGCAACTGCTGCGATCGCATCGTCTTCATCTAATCTTTGCACTCGCACTCCTGTCGCCATTCTCGATTGCATTGAGATGGCATTCACGACTTGACGAATAATAATTCCTCGGTTGGTGACGATCATCAATTCGTCATCGTCGTTGACTACTCGCAAGGCGGCTAATTTATCGTTTTGCTTGCGGAATTTAATCGCCACTAATCCCATCCCTGCCCGATTTTGTAATCGGAATTGGGACACGGGTACTCGCTTACCAAATCCTCCCATTGTAATCGCTAAGACGCACAAACCATTAGCTGAACTGGATGCCGTTTCTTCTGCATTACTGCCGGATGCCGTTTCTTCTACATTACTGCTGGATGCGGTTTCTTCTGCATTATTGGTGATTTCTGTTTCTTCTTCGCTAATTTCTGTTTCTTCGCTTTCTGAAGTTAAATTAGCTATGACTGAACTGGGCAGAATATCCATCCCAATCAGTTCGTCGCCTTCGCGCAATGACATTGCTTTAACGCCTCTAGTTGCGCGTCCTAGCGGGCGCAATTGGTCGTGTTCGGCTTTAAAATGTATTGCCATCCCCTGACGCGATCCGATGATGATGCTATCTTCTACTCTGGCACGACGTACCCAGCGCAGTTGATCGCTTTCTTCTAAGGAAATCGCGATTAATCCGTTGGCTCGAATGTTACTAAATGCGGCTAATTCGGTCTTTTTAATGTAACCGCGTTTGGTTAGCATTACCAAGTATTCTTCGCTGGTAAATTCGCTGACTGCGACGACGGATGTGATTTTTTCTTCTCTGGGAATGGGCAGCATTTGTACGATGGGTGTGCCCCGACTAACGCGCGATCCAACTGGGATGTGATATGCTCTCAGGCAGTAAACGACGCCTTTTTCGCTAAATAACAATACGGTGTCGTGGTCGCAACAAGTGAGGAAGTGTTCTACTCCATCATCTTCTTTCATTTTGGTTGCGGCTTTGCCTCTGGTGGCGCGACTTTGCGCCTCGAAGGTGTTAACGGGCATCCGCTTGATGTAGCCTTGTTCTGTGACTAGAATTAAGGCTTTTTCGTTGGCAATTAAGTCGGTGTCGTCGATTTCTCCTTCGGCATGTTCGATTTCGGTGCGGCGGGGAGTGGCAAATCTGGTTTTCAGTTCTTGCGCTTCGGTTTCGATGATTTCTAGGATGCGATCGCGCCGCGCTAATATATCTTGCAAATCTGCGATCTGCGCTTGCAATTGTTCGTGTTCTTGCCGAATCTTTTCCGCTTCTAATGCGGTTAAACGCCGCAATTGCATTTGCAATATCGCATCTGCTTGCACTTCTGAAAGTCCATATCTATCCATCAATTCTTGCCGCGCCGTGGGTGCGTCGGCGGCGTTGCGAATTAGGTGGACTATTTCATCTAAGTTCAGCAGGGCAATTAATAACCCTTGCAGCAGGTGATCTCTTTCTTCGGCTTTCCGCAGTTCGTATTGAGTTCTTCTTGTTACTGTCTCGATGCGGAAATCCAGGAAGACGGTGAGGAATTGTTTTAACGATAATAGCTGGGGTTCGCCGTTCACTAACGCCAGCATGTTCGCACCAAAGTTTGCTTGTAGCGGTGTTTGTTTATACAGGTTATTCAGCACTACTTTGGGGTAGGCGTCGCGCTTGAGTTCGATGACGATCCGCATTCCGTCGCGATCGCTTTCATCCCGGATATCGGCAATCCCTTCGAGTTTCTTGTCGTTCACCATTTCGGCGATTCTTTCGATCAGCGCTGCCTTGTTGGTTTGGTAAGGCAATTCGGTGACGACGATTGCTTCCCGATCTGGTCGCCCCCGGTGTTCGATCGTCTCGATTTGCGCTACGCCCCGCATCGTAATCGAACCCCGTCCCCCGGTATATGCTTCTTTAATTGCCGAGGTTCCCAATATTTTCGCTCCGGTAGGAAAATCTGGCCCTGGGATATGGCGCATTAGCTGGGTATCGGTAATTTCTGGATTGTGGATTAATGCCACCAAGCCATCGATTAATTCTCCCAGGTTGTGGGGGGGGATGTTGGTTGCCATGCCCACGGCGATACCAGAGGAACCGTTGAGCAATAATTGGGGTACGCGGGCGGGTAATACTATGGGTTCTTGCTGGGAAGCGTCGAAGTTATCGGCAAAATCAACGGTTTCTGACTCAATATCGCGCAACATTGCCTCGCCTGTCAGGGCGCTGAGGCGACATTCGGTGTAGCGCATTGCGGCGGGGGGGTCGTTGTCTACCGAACCAAAGTTACCGTGACCGTCAATTAAGGGCGATCGCATGGAAAAATCTTGCGCCATCCGCACCAAGGCGTCGTACACCGCCGTATCCCCGTGGGGGTGATATTTACCCAACACTTCCCCCACCACCCGGGCGCATTTCCGATAAGGGCGGTCTGATGTTAAACCTAACTCGTGCATCGCGTAAAGTATCCGTCGATGCACTGGTTTTAGACCATCCCTAGCATCTGGTAGTGCCCGTCCTACAATGACGCTCATCGCGTACTCTAAGTAAGACCGGGACATTTCATTCCCCAAATCTGTGGGGATAATCCGCTCTTGGGAAGTGGTCATACTGTGAAAAACTCCAAAATCGCGAGATTTAAGCCGCTAAAATTCAAAATGATGCTAATTTTGCGACTTTGACTTCAAAGAAATTGCAAATATCATTAAAATTCTATCACATTTGGGCATCGGTGATGGGTAATCGGTGATGGGTAATCGCTACAATGAGCAATTAGCAATTAGCGATTAGCTATGGTGCCTATTATTTACTCGGATGAATTTTTGGCTCACGATACAGGTCGGTTTCATCCTGAACGACCAGAACGCCTAACGGCGATTGTAGAGGCATTAAAAGTTGCGCCTTGGGCAGAAAAATTATCTTGGGAGTTGCCGACGCCGGTAGAGAAGCGATCGCCCTTACCCCTGGTACAAAAAATTCACTCGTCCAACTATATCGAACTGGTGGAAGCGATCGCTACTTCTGGCGGCGGATATTTGGATGGGGATACCCCTGTTTCTGCCCGCAGTTACGCGATCGCTTTGTTGGCAGTCAGTGCCTGGATAGATGGGATCGATCGCGTTGTCAGTAGTGGTAGTCCGGCGTTTGTGCTGGCGCGTCCGCCGGGACACCATGCCGAAAGTGTCAGAGGTATGGGATTTTGTTTGTTTTCCAATGCCGCGATCGCTGCCTATTATGCCCTTGAACAACCGGGCATCTCCCGCGTTGCCATCCTAGACTGGGACGTGCATCACGGCAACGGCACTCAAGATATCGTCGAAAATCATCCCCAAATTGCCTACTGTTCCCTGCACCAATCTCCTTGCTATCCAGGTACGGGCGGCGCCCAGGAACGCGGCGCACACGATAACGTGTTAAATATTCCCATGAAACCGGGAAGCGCCATTGTTGAATATCAGCAGGCGTTTGAATCGCAAATAATCCCGTTTTTATCGGAATTTCGCCCAGATTTGTTAATTGTCAGCGCCGGATACGATGCCAATGCTGCCGATCCCCTCGCCAGTATAGACCTGAAACCAGAAGATTACGGACTGTTTACCGATTATTGCTTGCAGTTAACTCGTCGCATCCTGTTTGGTTTAGAAGGCGGCTACGATCTGCGATCGCTCTCCCAATCCGTCCTCGCTACCATCGAACGCTGTTTAACAGTTGACAGTGGACAGTTGACAGTTGACAGTTGACAGTTGACAGTTGACAGTTACCTGTTCCTCAAGAGATGAGGATTGCAACTAAGGGGAATTAATTTTTCCTTTTCCCTTGAAAGGGGGAGGCTCTAAACCGATTTTTTGTGGTCCCAAAGGCGTCTAATCAATGGTTGTAAGAATTAGGAATTTCCTAAATTTCTTGGCTATAGCGATAATTTGTATCTAATCATACAGCAATTATAGTCAAAATCGATATATACGTCGCCATAAACCAAACGGGAAACTATTATGGGCAACAACGACGAAGTATTGGAGACTGAAACAGACAGCCTTGCCGCGCTGAGTTCAGAAGAAGCAGTCGCTGCCATTGTATTTGTTGCTACTTTTGCCGACAGCGAAATAACTGATGAGGAATTAGAAATATTCAACGATATTTTGTTGAATTTAGAACTGTATGAGAATTATTCAGATGAAGAAATGCAAGCAATGGTGGATAAATTTGCCGATATTTACGACACTGATGGCCTCGAGGCTTTGTTTAATTTGGCAGTAAAATCGATTTCAGAAGAGTGGGTAGAAACAGCTTTTGAAGCAGCAGTTGAAGTGGTTTTAGTCGATGGGAGTATTCCTGAAACGGAGGAAAATTTTATATCTAATCTTCAGCAAGCTTTGGGAATTGATGCTCAAGTAGCCCAAGAAATTATCAACGATTTAATGGTGATTTAATATCGTGTCGAGTAGTAAGGGGAAAAAGGGGGAAAGGGGAAAAGGGGAAAGGGGGAACAAGGTAAAAGAGGGGAACAAGGAATCCGATGAACGAGCCTTTCCTATTTTTTTACCTTTCCTCTTTTTCCCCTTTTCCCCCCTTTTCCCCCCTTTCCCCCTTTTCCCCTTTTTCCCCTTGGACTTAAGTTCTGAGTACGAACAGCGATCGCGTGTGGTTACAAAAAATGTAACCGCTGACACTATCTGCTAGCGGGGATGGCAAATTAGAAAAACAAAGCCAAGTTAGAAAAGAAATACCCTAATGAATTCCCTTGCCAGTTGGAAACGTTTATCTGCTATTGGTTTAAGCTTATACTTACTGAATTTGACAGTGGCGCATCCGGTAATGGCTCAAAACCAAGGACAAACCCAAGGTCAGATCGTGCGATCGCTCTCTGTAACCGGGCGCGGCGAGGAAACGATTCCCGCTACCATCGCCGTGGTGCAGTTAGGCGTAGAAGTTCAAGGTAAAAATGCTGCCCAAGTACAGCAAGAGGTAGCGCGGCGCTCATCTGCGGTAGTTGAGTTGTTGCGATCGCGCAATGTGGAAAGACTCCAAACCACGGGTATCAGACTTAACCCAAACTACAGTTATGAAAACAACGTACAGCGCCTCACAGGATACACCGGCGTCAACACGGTAAGCTTTCGCCTCGATAACCAGCGCGTGGGAAACTTGTTAGACGAAGCCGTGAATGCCGGGGCAACGCGCATCGACGGGATCAGTTTTGTTGCTAGCGACGATGCGATCGCTACCGCCCGACAACAAGCACTCAGGGAAGCCACCCAAGACGCCCAAGGGCAAGCCGATGTGGTTTTAAGCACCTTGAACTTAACCCGCCAGGAAGTGATTGGCATCCAAATTAACCATGCCTTTGCCCCTGTGCCACCACCCTCACCCATAGCTCAATTTAGAGAAGCAAATATGGCAGCACCAGCTTCTACCCCCATAATCGGCGGCGAGCAGCGAGTCGAAGCTACCGTTACCTTGCAAATTCGTTACTGAGGGAGCTGGGGGAGCTGAGGGAGCTGAGGGAGCTGAGGGAGCTGAGGGAGCTGGGGGAGCTGGGGGAGCTGAGGGAGCTGAGGGAGTAATTTATTCTAGTGCCAAATTCTCCCTTGTCTCCCTTGTCTCCCTTGTCCCCCTTGTCCCCCTTGTCCCCCTTGT
>ERZ1066120.561-NODE-561-length-32952-cov-14.948415_pt1 | contig 32952 bp, 28 predicted proteins | sample MGYA00382767_ERZ1066120 | MGnify/ENA primary metagenome ERZ1066120 (study PRJEB33369, sample SAMEA5778350) | biofilm metagenome | biome: Industrial cooling water; feature: Water cooling tower basin; material: Biofilm | place: United Arab Emirates | collected...
AACAGAAGCCGTGAGCAGCATTATGAAGTTCAAGCTTTTCCAAAATGTTGTGAAGAATCCACTCTTGAGTCTGCTTTAGTTGTGGTTTTGGTGCTGATATATCTCGCTTAGCACCTGTTTTCTTCAGAAGTTGGAAACAGATATAGTGCGACGTTTTGCGGGAAAAAGCGAAAAAGCGTAGTTTTTTTACCTTGATTCCTATCAGTTTGGCGATCGCTTTATGCGAACCACACAAGGACAAGCCGTACCCTTCTAACCGCTCCCAATTGCACTTCTCTTTCTCCTCTTTCAGCCACAAAGCATGAGAATGTTTTGCTAGTTTGCGTTGCTCACGCTCATATTCCACATCGAGTGGATGTTCTTCTTCCCACCAATCATCATCATCCTCTTTAGAGTGATAAAAAAAGTTCTCTTTCCAATGACTGGCTCTTTCTCGACTAAGCTCATTAGCATCAGAAGGAATAAAATCATAGTTATCGTATATTTCCACTTGCTCTGCTCCCTTTGTATCTTAGTAGAATGAGTAGTACTCATATATAGAGTTCCCTACCAAACATCAAGGTTTTGCAGATAAGAAAAAGAATGTGAGATAACAGCAAACTTTCCCCCAAACTCAATTTGAGGGAAAGGATATAGTGCTTGCTAAGTTTTTGAGTTATGTCTTTTAGACAATTCCACAAGTAGAAACATATTTAAACGTTAGATACCAAGCCAACCAAGCGATCGCTTACTCCTTGCTTGACAATCCTAAAATTACGCTCAGTGCTATCGCCAATCTTTGTAAGTAGATATCGTCTAAATGACCTAATACCCTAATCAATCTAGATTTATCTATAACTCGAATTTGTTCGCAAAGTATCACAGAGTCTTGACTAATTCCTCCAATACCTGCTGGAACGAATACATGGGAAGGCAACAACTTACGGCGAATTTTGGTAGTAAACGGCGCAATAATCGTGTGAGGGCTGACAGCATTAGCGCGATCGATTTGTAGAATAACTACAGGTCGTATTCCTGTCTGTTCTGTACCTATCACAGGGCTAAGGTCGCACAAAGCTATATCTCCTCTATAGACTTCTACCACTGAATTTCACCACGGGCAAGACGTTCCTCGTATTCTTCTAAATTCTCTAAATAATCTGAGAAGTCTGATTCAGCAATTTTTAAAGCTTCAGTTATCTGCGTCCATAACTCAGCCCGATCGCTGTTTCTCTTAATCAGTAAAAAATCTACAAAATCATTCACTTCTTGAACGAGAGGTTCGGGCAATTGACGAATTTTTGAAATGGTTTCGTCATACACGCTCATCTTTAATTCCCTATTATCATTAAATAGACTTACAAATCCTGGATCTCTAGCTTATCCAGAAATGACTTTGGTTATCAAGATAGCGATCGCCCACCCCTCTCTATGTAACCAACCTAAAGCTACTGCTGAATCTCTCCCCGTGCCAAACGCGCTTCGTACTCTTCTGGATGCTTGGAATAATCCGATAAATCTGAAGTGCTAATTTTCAATGCTTCGGTAGATTGCATCCATAAAGCCGAGCGAGTACTATCCCGATCTAAGCGCAAAGAATCTACAAAACTACTTACTTCCTTGACGAGTGGTTCTGGCAGTTGGAGAATTTTGGAAATTGTCTCATCATACAAGCTCATTTGTTATTCCTTGTTTGAATCAATTTGATGCACCGAATTTGAGTACCAACAGCCCAGTCAAGATAATTCAATATAGAGGTGTGAGGACTGTGCGTCAATCATGTTAGTCACGTTAGATCGCTTCAACGCAGAAATTAAGATTCTCCAAATCTTTTGTTGGTCTTGAAGAACGCCCCCTACATCTCGGCATTAAATTTTGTTACGATGTCGATGAAGCAATCGCCCTTGGAGATACTGAATGCTGCGACTGGAACACATTAGTAAAATTTATCCTACTGGTGAAGTCCTGAAAGATGTTAACTGGGAAGTCAAAGCAGGCGATCGCATCGGTTTGGTAGGTGTCAACGGTGCGGGAAAGTCTACCCAATTGAAAATTATTGCTGGAGAGGTTGAGCCAACTACTGGAGAGGTGATTCGTCCTGCTAGTTTACACATAGCATATTTGACCCAGGAATTTGAAGTAGATCCAACCCGTACTGTAAAGGAAGAATTCTGGCGTGCCTTTACCGAGGCAAACGAAGTTCATGAAAGTTTGACAAACGTACAACATCTGTTAGAAACCGCAACACCAGAAGAATTAGATAAACTCCTGCGACAAATGGATCGCTTCCAGCGCCAGTTTGAAGCTTTAGATGGTTACAGCTTAGAGGCGCAAATAGATAAAATCTTACCAGAACTGGGTTTCGAGCCAGGAGACAGCGATCGCCTTGTCAGCGCCTTTAGTGGTGGTTGGCAGATGCGCATGAGTTTAGGTAAGATTTTACTCCAAAAACCCGATCTATTACTCCTAGACGAGCCGACTAACCATTTAGACTTAGAAACAATTGAATGGTTAGAAAATTACCTGAAAGGGCTAGTCACGCCAATGGTAACTGTCTCCCACGATCGCGAATTTCTCGACCGCCTCTGCACTCAAATTGTCGAGACAGAGAGGGGTGTTTCTACCACATATCTGGGCAATTATTCTAATTATTTACAACAAAAATTTGAAGCTAAAGAAGCACAACAAAGTGCTTACGAACGACAACAGAAAGAAATTGAGAAACAACAAGTATTTGTCGATAGATTTAGAGCGAGTGCTACCCGCAGTACGCAAGCTAAAAGCCGTGAAAAACAACTAGATAAAATCGAACGGATCGAAGCACCAATCTCTGACTTAAGAACTCTACACTTTCGCTTTCCACCCGCGCCTCGCAGCGGACGAGAAGTTGTAAAGATTCAAGACTTAACTCACATGTACGACGACAAGATCTTGTTTCTGGGTGGAAATCTCTTGATTGAAAGAGGCGATCGCATTGCTTTTCTCGCTCCTAATGGTGCGGGTAAATCTACATTACTTCGTCTGATTGTAGGCATGGAGCAGCCTACAGAAGGAACAGTCACGCTCGGCGCTCACAATGTCATTCCCAGCTATTTCGAGCAAAATCAAGCAGAAGCATTAGATTTAAATAAAACTGTCATGGAAACAATCCATGATGAAGTCCCCGATTGGACGAATGAAGAAGTCCGCACTTTATTGGGAAGATTTTTATTTGGCGGCGACACGGTATTTAAAAAAGTCGTGGCTTTAAGTGGAGGTGAAAAAGCTCGTCTTGCCTTAGCAAAAATGCTTCTCCGTCCGGCAAACTTATTGATCCTAGACGAGCCAACCAACCATTTAGATATTCCAGCGAAAGAAATGCTGGAAGAAGCAATCCAAAATTATGACGGTACGGTACTGATTGTTTCTCACGATCGCTACTTCATTTCCCAAGTCGCCACCAAGATCGTCGAAATTCGTGATGGGGAGTTCCGCGTTTATTTGGGAGATTACCATTACTATCAAGAAAAATTAGCAGAAGAACGAGAACAAGCAAGACAAGCTGCGATCGCTGCTGAGAAAGCCGCTAAAAAAGCTGCCAAAGCTGCCAAAGCTGCTGCTAAAAAAGGAACTAGGAGTTAGAAAAGCAGACAAGGAAGACAGTGGAAAAGAGAGCTGGGGGAGCGATGGGAACTGAGGGAGCTGAGGGAGATAAGAGAGCTGAGGGAAAAAACCACGCATCACGTACCACTAATCACTAATCTAAAAATCTAAAATCTAAAAATCTAAAATCCAAAATTTTTTCACTCTTTGCCCCTCCCAGAAGGCGATCCCCAGGGAAAGAACTGCAAGATACAATAGAGAAAATTGCAGAATCAGTAAAAAAACCCTTGCAGACGCAATCAGCAGTGGTATCATGACGGTTGAGTTAAAGAAAGTAAAGGGTAACATCGTATGACCCAAGCACCTGTTGCTCCCGTGGTGCTGACGATATTAGACGGATGGGGTTATCGCGAGGCAGCAGACGGTAACGCGATTTCATCTGCAAAAACTCCAGTTATGGATAGCCTCTGGGCAGTCTATCCCAGAACTCTAATTCGCACTTCTGGCAAAGCAGTAGGACTGCCAGAGGGTCAAATGGGTAACTCGGAAGTCGGACACCTAAACATTGGTGCAGGGAGAGTCGTACCGCAAGAATTAGTCAGAATTACAGACGCGATCGAAGACGGTTCGATTCAGCAAAACGCCGCGATCGCCCAGTTGTGTAAAGAAGTTAAAGACAGAGGTAGTAAGCTACACTTAATCGGCTTATGCTCGGAAGGTGGGGTACACTCCCACTTAAGCCATTTGTTAGGATTGCTGGACTTAGCAAAAGCGCAAGATATCTCTCAAGTATGTATCCATGCAATTACCGATGGACGCGACACAACACCTACAGAAGGCGTGGAAGCTATCAGGCAGATTCAGGAACACGCAGATGCAATTGGTGTTGGTAAGATCGTCACTCTGAGCGGTCGTTACTACGCGATGGATCGCGATCGCCGTTGGGATCGCGTCAAGCGCGCTTATGATGTCATGACTCAAGACGGTGCAGGCGACGGGAGATCGGCAGTTGAAGTCTTGCAAGCTTCCTACTATGAGGGAATCACTGACGAATTTGTCCTCCCTACCCGCATCGCTCCTGGAGCGGTAGAACCGGGTGATGGCGTTATCTTTTACAATTTTCGCCCCGACCGCGCCAGACAGCTCACTTATGCTTTCGTCAAACCAGACTTTGACGGCTTTGAGCGAGAACAAATTACTCCCTTGTCCTTTGTCACGTTTACGCAATACGACTCCGAACTTTCAGTCCCAATTGCTTTTGAGCCGCAGAATCTCAATAACATTTTAGGCGAAGTCATCTCCAAGCACGGACTCAAACAGTTTCGCACCGCAGAGACAGAAAAATACGCCCATGTCACTTACTTCTTCAATGGCGGCTTAGAAGAACCCTTTGAAGGTGAAGACAGGGAAATGGTGATGAGTCCAATGGTGGCTACCTATGACAAAGCACCAGCTATGTCAGCAGAAGCAGTGACAGACGTAGCGATCGCCGCGATAAAGCAACAAATTTACTCCCTGGTGGTGATTAACTACGCCAACCCCGATATGGTAGGTCATACAGGCGAGATTCCAGCAACCGTTGAAGCGATTGAGACTGTCGATCGCTGTCTGGGGCGTTTATTGGAAAGTATCAGTCAAGTGGGAGGCACGGCGCTAGTTACCGCCGATCACGGTAACGCCGAGTACATGCGAGACGAACGGGGCAACCCCTGGACGGCACACACAACAAACCCAGTTCCTTTGATACTGATTGAGGGCGAAAGAGCGAAGATTCCCGGTTATGGTGCAGAGGTAACGCTGAGAAGTGATGGCAAACTTGCCGATCTGGCACCGACAATTTTAGAGATCTTGCAGCTTCCCCAACCAGCCGAGATGACCGGTCAATCTTTAATCGCCCCGGCTAAGTATGAAGTGCAATCTTCCCGTACTCCTGTCAGAATGGGCTGGTAAAGTTAAATAAGTAAGCAAGCTATACTTTAAGTTTTTGCGCCATCTGAGTTGATTCGCACTATGACAGTTACTACAGTTCTCGAAGCTATCTGGGCATTTTCTGCCGTGGGTTTGATTGTTTTGGTATTGCTGCACAGTCCCAAAGGTGATGGAATTGGCGCGATCGGCGGTCAGGCACAGTTGTTTAGCAGTACCAAAAGTGCGGAAACGACATTAAATCGCGTTACTTGGGCACTAACCGTAATTTTTCTGGGTTTAACGGTAGTTTTGAGTGCAGGCTGGTTAAATCGCTAGTTGTAATTGTAGAGACGTTACCTGAAACGTCTCTACATCCTCTACAGTCGAGCGCGAAACTTGGAACTAAGAATTTTTGAGCTTTGTCGTCGTTCCAAAACTCGATCGTAAAGCTGTTCGAGCCGATCGATATTCTGACTGAGAGTATAGCGTTCTAATACTCGCTGTCGCGCTTTTTGCCCTAGCAAGGTTGTAAGTTCTGGGTGATCTTGGAATACAGGTAGCAGAGTGGATAACTGTGACGTGACGCGCCTGGGAGTGAGAACCACACCAGCGCCATTTTCTAAAACTTCCCCATCTGCACCAACATTTGTAGCCAAACACGCCAGACCGCAAGCCATTGCCTCTAATAGAGAAATTGATAATCCCTCTACTAAAGACGGCAGAACAAACACGTCGCTACCGCGTAAAATCTCTATCCGTCGATTTTCATCGGCAATATATCCCAGCCAATAAATGCCAAATTCCGCACTATAGAACGGACGTAAAGAAGGTGTAAGGGGACCATCACCTACCATGAGTAATTTACTACTAGGCTTCATGTCCGCTTGCTTCCAAGCACGTAGCAGCGCTTCGATATTTTTTTCCGCCGCGATTCGACCTTGATAGACAAACAGTCGTTCGGCTTGAAATTCCTCTTTGATCCGCGAAGTCCCAGGACTGTACTTCTGTACATCAACGCCATTGGGGATCACTGCTACTTTGTCAGCAGTTAAACCCATTTTGGCAAATAATTCTCGCTGAACTTCCGAAAAGACGATGACGCGATCGTAGTTGATTAAAAATGGGGCATACAGTTGATATGCCAGTAATTGAGTTCCCGATACGAGTTTTGCCCCTTTACCAGCATAAGGAGTGTGGAAAGTGGCAACAAGAGGCAGATTCAGCTCCTCGCAAATCTCAGGCAGGATAAAATCTAGGGGAGATAGCGTTAAGGATGCATGGACTAAATCTGGCTTTAACTCCCGTAGCGACTGAGTTAAAACCTTTGTTGCTCCTAAAGTCGGGATTGTATAGACTTGAGACTTGTAGAGGAAAGGGAGAGGGACTTCTGGGCAGTCGGGCCAATTATCCCGCTTAGCTTCTTCTTCTTCTTGAGCGAAGTGAAGGAAACTAACCTGATTTCCTCGGTCTAGCAAGGCATTAGTAACTTCTCGACTGTAAGTAACATTGCCACAAAAGGGTGATTTTTTTCCAATCCAGGCAATATGCATTCGGTTGCGGCTCGATTTTCCGATCTAGTGAGAGACTTGAGGAGTTGGAAGTCGGGAAAGAAAGTGGTGAGTGGTGCGTAGTGAGTGGTGCGTGCTTTAATTGCAAATTGCGAATTGCGAATTGGTAGTTGCTCCTCAGCTCCCTCAGCTCTCTTCTCTCCTTGTCCCCCTTATCTCCACAAAGCCTCTCGTTGATAACTAACTAACAATCTGGGTCTCTGTACGGCAAATATACCAGGTTAAGAGACCTCCTGCGATCGCGATTACGGCTAAACTCAGAAAAACTGCTTGTAAACCAATTATTGTCTCGGCTAAGCCAGCCAGTGCTAGCGGTAAGGATAAAGCAATATTAATGGCGTTGTTTTGCAAACCGAAGACTTTGCCATGCATTTCGGGCGGTGTCTCTTTTTGGATGGTGGTCTGCATGGGGATCGCTACTAGGGAAGCACAAGCGCCTAGCAGCGCAATCAAAGCTAGAGCAAACCACAGTTGTTGGGAAAATACCGATAGACCGACCAAGGAGGCTGCTACGCCCACAGAACCCCACAAACTTAGCTGGGCGTGGGAAAAGCGTTGACCGAATTGACCGAGGAGAGTCGCACCAGATGCAATTCCAACTCCGCCAGCCGCTAATAAAAAGCCAAATTGAGAAGATTTTAGCCCTGGAATGACTTCTGCTAACCGCACGGCAAGCACGGTTAGAGCTGCAAAGATTGAAAATAAAATGATGAGCTGGAGTAGGGCGTTGCGGACGCGGCGATTGTTTCTTAGATAATTCAGTCCGTCGCGCAAATCTTGCCAAACGTGGGGTGGTTCTCGCTCGCTATCGGGTAGATTTTCCTTAGTTTTGAGTAGAAATAAAATCAGTCCGGCGATCGCGTAACTCCCGCCAACAACTATCTCCTTACCCATACCCGTACCTACACCAATCCGATCGGTAATTGCATCGGCGATCGCTAGCAACGGTTCTCCTACTGCAAATCCCACAACCACTAGAGCCATCATCGTTGTGGTGTAAAGCGAGTTAGCTGATAACAAATGTCTTCGCTCTACTACCAATGGAATTGCTGCTTGTTCGGCTGGAGCAAAAAATTGCGTCAGCGTCGAGATCGCAAACGATAACCCTAAAAGAATCGCAAAGCCTACGGGCAAATTAAAAATTGAATGCCAGTCTTGAGTGAACCACAGCAGAAATGGAACTGACAAAACAAAAATGCCCCGTAACAAGTTTGTTACGACTAGTACGATCTTTTTCGACCAGCGATCGACAAACACTCCTGCAACTGAGCCAAATAGGACTGCAGGAATAGTAAAAGCCATCATAATTGCCGAAACCCACCCGCTGATGCTTTGATCGCTAGCTTGAAAGCGAGTGGAAATAATCGCGATCGTCATCACTAAATAAACTTTATCGGCAAGTTGTGAAAAGACTTGACCGCTCCATAAAGAGAGAAAATTGCGGTTGCGCAAAACGGGCAAAAATCCTTGCTCCGGCTCGATTTCTGATGGCGGTTCATCTCCATACCATTGAGAACTACCGTTTGAGCCGCCCGATTCCGTAGCGATCGCGCTATCCTTGCTTGCTGGCGTTTTTGTCATAACGCCGTTTCTAACAGTTTCATTTAACTGCTCTATTTTTGGCAGCTTGTTATCTGCCTCTCCCATATAAAATTCACTTTTTTCTTGAGTGTTTGTTTTTTCTTGGAGATTTGTACTCTCAGCTACAGATTTTTGAGATATTTGCTTTTTACTAGATGAATATCTGGGTGGAGTTGGCGTAGAGCGCGAATTAGCAGCTTGACCCACGACCGATCTTCTAAGGGAATTAGTCTGAGCAGAGGATGGTTTAGCATTGCTTATATCTAAATCAAACGGTTGCATGATCTTCTGTTAAAGGACTCGGCAGGGAAGCAAAATAACTATCGATGAGGGCAGCTGACCGAATTGGGCGACCGAAGTGATACTGTACGTACTGACGCAAAATGCGTTCGATTGATAACCAGTTAGAGCGATCCGAAGCAGCGATCGCCGGTAAATTAGCCTGAGACAGCTGTTGCAATAGAGTTAGTTCTGCGGCATTTATCCGCCGATCTAGTACGAGTTTCTCTTGTTTGTGGGCGATCGCTCGATAACCCGCACCAATCGCCTCTGCCACTCTGTTTGTGGGTGGCAAAGCATTGGTCTTATTAACATCATGAGGTTTAATGAATTTGTTGCGATCGCTATTTTTACCTGTAGCTGATGCATTTTCCCAAGCAGATAAATTCACCGTTCCCCCTACTGAGGTGCTAAATCCCACTTGCCAGTCAGGAGTGGAAAAATCTGGAGTTAGGGAATTTGTCGTTAAAGAACAAGCTTGAACTTGGGGTGCAACCCCTGCCAAAGCCAACAGGTGAAACGCAGCATGGCATAGATGAGCCAAAATGGAAAACCCCGAAGATTTCGGCAATTGCTCCAGGCGTTTGAGATGCTCGTTTAGCAAGTAAAACAATTCAGTTTGGGGTTGTTCGCTCAAAGCTTGACACATCGCCATTTCTGCCAAATACTGACTAGCAGCCAGCTTACCTAAGTCTTGACTGAGAGCGGGATATGACTCTATGGTTTCAGCCTGAGTAATTTTATCGAGCGATCGTCCTTTAGCAATCAACAGCTCGTTAACCACAAACAACCCGCTTCTACCACCAATTTTTGAGTTCTGCTTTCTTACCCCAGGTGCAACAGCCTGTACTAAACCAAACTCCTGAGTCAAAATCGTCAGCAACCGGTCTGCTTCACCCAAAGGCATACTTTTTAAGTTAATTCCAGTGGCTTTGTAGGTACGACTCATTTAATTTAAGAGGGAGATTGGGTGTTATGGGATAAGGGAGACAAAGAAGCAGGGGAGCAGAGTCAGTAGAGGAGCAGAATGAGTATTGTCTGTTCGCGCACCACGCATCCCTCTTTACCGATCGCTATCTTTCTCCAGGTTATCGCGCTGGCGGAGTAAATCGACGCTGCGAGATGTACCCAGTCGCGTCGCCCCTGCCAATATTAGCTCTATTGCCTGGTCTATAGTGCGAATTCCCCCCGATGCTTTAATACCAACTCGCTCCTTAGCAATTGCCTTGAGTAAGCGCACGTCTGCCACTGTTGCACCCCCATTCCATCCCGTACTAGTTTTGAGAAAAGCTGCTCCTGCATCCATACATATATCTGCGGCAAGTCGTTTCTCTGCCTCTGTCAGAAGGGTGGTTTCTAAAATGACTTTGACTGTTTGCCCCGTTTCTTCGCAAATTTCGGCTATTTCTCGATGCATGTCTTCGGTTCTCTCAGCTTTGAGCCAGCCTAAATTGATCGCCACATCTAATTCTGTAGCACCGTTTTCTGCTGCTTCCTGCGCTTCGTAAAGCTTCACCGCTGATGTGGTTGCTCCGGTAGGAAAGCCAATTACCGTGCAAACTTTCGGTTTTTTGCCTTGGAGCAATTCCGCTGCCTGCCGCACGTAGACAGGATTAATACATACTGCAGCAAATCCAAATCTGTCTGCTTCCATACACCACTGTTCCACTTGGGCAGGTGTTGCCGTCGGGATCAGTAGAGTGTGGTCGATCAATGGGGCAATGTCGATCTCGCGGTAGTCTGCTGCAGCCACCATCACGTATGCTCTCAGTCACCTCTGTTTTAAGTTTTATCAGAATTCTGAGACAATATTTAAAGTTTTTTTAATTTAAACTTTTTCTAATTGCGCGATCGCCCGTAGCTCTCGATTACAACGATTTCTTCTGCTTCAACCTTGGCGCGATCGCATTTGCCGCTACACCATACATTCGCGCTGCTTGAGTCATATTCAGTTGCAGTAAGCGATCGCTCCCCAATTGTCTTTTTTCTTGGGGTTTGACTGGAGCTATTTCTAAAACACGGATAATTTCTCTAGCAATAGCTTGAGCTAACAGTGGTGGTACTGAATTTCCTACTTGACGAAAACCGTGCCATTTTGTCCGATGAAACCGAAACCAATCGGGATAAGAATGCAAGCGTGCGGCTTCTCTAACAGTGATACATCTAGGCTTGTAGGGATGAATCGGACGGGGTGAAGTAAAAGCACCCAAATTACTTGCCGTACCAGCTCGTAAAGTATTACAAATACCTTCAGGTGCGAGTTTATAAAAGTGACTAATTGGCTCCACTTCTCCCCAATTGGTAGCAGCGAATCTAGCGATGGAATCGTCACCATGACGAGTTCTTAAACTAGAAGTTAATAGGCGCGAATCGAAATGGCGATCGCCAGCATAGTTATCCTTACCAGAAAAAATACCGCGCATTCTACTACTATAAATACTGGGTTTACCATACTCAACAACCGTCCAATCTTGATGAAATAATTCTGGATGCATTTCTATTACTGGCAGGTCGCATAGTGCATCCCAAATTGTAGGAGTTGATTTGAGATTAGGTAAATTTAAAATATATTTTGACTTGCGAAATCTCGAAGGTTTTGTCTCTGGCTGAGGATATTCAGGCAAAGTTAATCCGTAACGACAACCAAGCAGAAATAATCTGGCTCTATCTTGAGGTACGCCATAGTTTGCAGCATTCAAAACTCGATAATCCGTTTTGACTTCATACCCGCCAGTATCAAAAGCTGCAATTAACTCTGCAAGAAATTGCCGATGATTGCCAATAGTTAATCCCGGTACGTTCTCAAACACGAAATATTTTGGTTTTAACTCTAGTACTAATCGCAAAAAGTGATGGACTAACGCATTTCGCGGATCGTCTAAAGCGCGTTTTCCAATTAACGAAAATCCCTGACAGGGAGAACCGCCGAATACAACATCAACATCGCGATCGCCTATTGCCGAACGACTTCTAATTTCTGTACCTGTAGTATCGATAACACTCTTACATAAAATAGAGCAAAACGGAAAATTAAACTGATGGGTTGCACAATGGATCGGATCGATTTCCACAGCTGCCAGGACGTCGAAACCAGCTCGTTCAAAACCGAGCGTCATCCCACCGACACCTGCAAATAAATCTACACCGATAGGTCGTCCGCTATCTATTCCCATTGTTCGATCGCACCACGTTCAAACACAACACAGTTTGAAAGTCAATTATCGCCTGCGACTTGTCTTTTTTTTCCTATTCACCTATTTTGTTAAGTTAGATAGCATTTCCTATATGAAAAAAACTTATCTATGAGCAGAAGATTATTCTTATTGCTGCTAGCCTTAACAGCTTTGATATTAGGATTGTGGCAACCGCTGGTAAAAAATTCCGCGATCGCCCAAGAAAGTATAACAATTCTCACCGCGAGAAAAGATAGCCTCTACTACCAAGCTGCGACAGAACTAGCCACCAGTCTCAAAGACTCTAAATTTACGCTCGACGTTCGAGAGTCTCCTGGTTCTTTTCATAACCTAAAACAGATAGGCAGCGGACGCGCTGACTTGGCATTTGCTCAACGGGATGTACTCACGTTTTTGCAAAGTCTGTCTGACGAAAGCCTGGCACGCCTTGCTGATAATGTCAAAGTATTTGCTCCAGTCAGCAATGAAGACGTGCATGTAATTGTCAATTCTGCGGCTAAAATCGACAAATTTACAGATTTAGCCGGTAAAAATGTCGGAGTTGGTCCGGAAAACTCAGGCACTTACGTCAGTGCAATTTTACTTTATCAACTGCACGATCTGGATGTCACTCAAGAGAACCTCGTGACTACAGAAGTTGCAGATGCGATCGCCCAAGTCAGAACTGGGGAACTCGATGCGGCTTTTTACACTGCTGGTATGGGTGCGCCGTTACTGAAAAGTATTTCCGCCCAGCAGGGTACGAACCTGAAATTATTACCGATTAATGTCCAGTCTCTCAAACCAGAGGCAATATTTCCCAAAATTAAATCGCCTTTGTATCTACCTGCGATCGTTCCCGCCAACACCTACCCTTGGCAAAAACAAGCCGTGAATACCGCTGCTACTTTCTCTGCTTTGTTCGTGAATCGTTCTATGGAGCCTCAGAAAGTATACGACTTAGCCAAAGCTGCTTATGCGAAATCAGCAGTGCTTAAATCTCAAGACCCTTTTTGGCAACTCTTCTCGCTCGCCCAAGCTAAAAACGGAGCATACGCCAGGTTAGACTATCACGATGGAGTGAAAAAGTTATTTTAATTAGTCATTGGTCATTGGTCATTTGGTAATGGGTAATTGGTAATAGGCAAGAGGCACGCTGGCAAGAGGTGACTGATAATTGATAACAGTTAACAGTTGACAGTTGATTGTTTTTGCTTCCGTAGGCTGGAGATTGTAGCTACAGAGTGTTCTGCTACGCGATCGATTTCTTCTACAGTATTGAACCGCCCAATCCCGAATCGAATTGAGGCATAAGCTAGCTGTTCCGAGCGCCCCAAGGCGAGTAAAACATGAGACGGGGCTGTTTTGGCAGAAGAACAAGCCGCACCGGAGGACACCGCTACAACAGGCTGTAATCCCAGATGCAGCGCCGTGCCGTCAACTCTCTCAATGCTGATGTTCAAATTACCAGGCAATCGCAGGCTGGGATGTCCGTTTAAATATATTCCGTCTAACTGGCTCAACTTTTGCCACAGCCGATCGCGCAGTTGCATTTGGCGCTTTGCCTCAGTTTCTCGCTCTGCCAAGGCGATCGCGACTGCTTGACCAAAACCGACAATTTGCGGCGTATACAAAGTTCCGGAACGCATTCCCCGTTCTTGTCCGCCACCATGTAGCTGTGGTGCTAATTGTACTCTAGGATTGCGCCGACGCACGTATAAAGCGCCAATACCTTTTGGTCCGTGAACTTTGTGCGCCGTCAACGACATGAAATCGATCTGCATCGCCTCCACATCGAGCGGAATTTTGCCGATCGCCTGTGCAGCATCAGTATGAAACAAAACTTGGCGATCGCGACACATTGCTCCAATTTCTGCCAACGGTTGCAACACGCCAATTTCATTATTTGCTGCCATCACCGACACCAAAATCGTATCGGGACGGAAAGCTTTTTCCAATTTCTCTAGATCGATTAACCCGTCTGTTTGCACGGGTAAAAACGTCACCTCAAAACCAAGCGATCGCAAATACTCACAAGGATCGATAACGGCATTATGCTCTGTCGCCAGCGTAATCATATGCCGTCCTTTCTGGAAATAAGCCTCAGCTACACCTTTAATTGCTAAATTATTTGCTTCCGTTGCTCCACTCGTAAAGACAATTTCTTCTGGCGTAGCCGCGATCGCTCCTGCTAAAATTTCCCTTGCTTGTCTCACTGCTGCTTCTGCTTCCCAGCCGTAGACGTGACTGTTACTTGACGGGTTGCCAAAATGCTCCCGAAAGTAGGGTAACATCGCCTGCAAAACTCTCTCATCTACAGGCGTAGTCGAGTGGCAATCTAAATAAATTGGGCGAGACATGATAAGTGAAGTGGTTCGTGGTGAGTGGTGCGTGTTGTCACTTCTGACTTCTGACTTCTGACTTCTGACTTCAATTATCGCTCTCCGTGACGCGCCAGCTGAGTTTGAGGTTAATCCAGAAGTTCCAGAACGTGACGATCGCGATGGCTAAGAGGTTGGCAATTTGATAGTGAACGTGCAAAGTGTTGTAAAGAACGTTCAATAGTAGAATATTCAATACCAAACCCATTAAGCAGACGATATTAAATTTCAACAACCGCTTGATCCGCTTGCGCCAACCGCGTTGCTGTCGGGACATATCGCTGAACGTCCAAGCATCGTTCCAGAAAAAGTTATTGATAATCGCAGCTTCCGCCGCGATCGCTTTACTCCGCGTCAAACCCCATCCCAGTCCACTCGGATCGTGGAACAGATATAAAACCGCCATATCGACAAATACGCCGCTGAAACCAACCGCACCGAAGCGGATAAATCTGCCGATGGGGAAATTAATTTTTTGGCGAATTCTGCCGATCCGCCCTCGCGAAACTCGCAGTCCGATCAAATGCTTGATATAGTCTACATATTGCTTCCATGTAACCTTACTTTCGCCTTCGCGCCGTTCTTGGAAAACATAACCGACTTCGGCAATTTGTTTAATGTCTCCCCGTCCCAACACTTCAATCAAGATTTTGTAGCCTACGGGACTAAGAGCTGCTCCGGCGATCGCTTGTCGCTGTACCATAAAATAGCCGCTCATAGGGTCAGACACCCGACCCACGACTTGCGGTAAAATTACCAAGCCTAATAACTGCGCGCCTCTAGATAAGAAACGGCGTACGACACTCCAGCTACTCACTCCACCACCTTCAATGTGGCGGCTAGCTACTGCTAAATCTGCCCCATCCTTCATTGTGGCTAAAAGTTTCAACAACACTTGCGGTGGATGTTGTAAATCGCCATCGATTACACCTAAAATTTCTCCATTGGCTGCTTGCCAACCACGCACCACGGCTGTAGAAAGTCCCTTTTCTGTAGTCCGTCGCATCACCCGCAATTGGGGGTACTCTGTCATTAAGCGCTGAGCAATTTCCCAAGTCCTATCTGGGCTATCATCGTCGACAACAATTAATTCATAATCTCCTGGCAGAACTGGATCGAGCAAATTGCTGAGAATGCTGACGATCGCGCGAATATTTTTCCCTTCGTTATACGTAGGAATAACCAGAGAAAAGCGTACCGAATAGCTTTTTTGTCCTCTATTTGGCTGAAAATCTCTAGCTGAGGTAGCGGCTGGTGCAGTTTCAGGTATGAGTAAAGAGCCTGTAGGAACTGGTAACAGAAAGCTTTCTTGTCCGAGTGCCATAAACTTTATAGTTTGTAATTCTATTATTTGATTGCGGTAAAACCTATGCGATCTTTGTCAGCGCCGCTATGTTTTTTCTCTGCTACCTCCTGGGTGAATTATACCTAATCGCGATCCATACGTTTTCCTAACTGCTCTAGCTTCAAAGCTGAATATCATGTCATCAAGCACTCAATAGTTTTTGATAGACATCGACTAGTTGTCCGTTAAGTCGCTTGATATTGTAGTATTGTTCCACACAGGCTCGACCTGCTATGCCCATTTCTTGCCAAATTTCCGGTTTTTCTAGCAGATAACTTAATTTTTCGGCTAAAGCATCCGCATCTCGTTCTGGTACTAAAAATCCTGACTTGCCATGTTCGACTAGTTCGGGAATGCCGCTATGCATTGTACTCAAAATTGGCATTCCGCAAGCCATTGCTTCCATTAAAGACACTGGAATGCCTTCTCGATCGCCATTTCTACTCGTAACGCTTGGAGCTATAAAGATATGAGCTTGAGCTAGAAGTTCGGTAATTTCTTGCTGTTGCTTCCAGCCTAGTAGCTTGACTTTATCAGTCACTTGGAGTTCTTGAATTAGCTGTTGTAGCTCGTCTTTTAAGCACCCGTCTCCGATTATTTGATATTCCAGTTGGGGAAAGTCTTTTGCTATTTTTGCTACAGCACGAATGCCATATTCCACGCCTTTTTTTTCGACCAGGCGCGCAATAGTAATCGCTCGCACTACGCGATCGCTATATTGACGTAGTTTAAAGGTGAATTGATTGCAATCAATTCCCATATGGTGAACGATAATTTTCTTTTCATCGCCACCTAACTCAATGAGTTTTTGCTGCCAGAGCTTGCTAATTGGCATTAACAAATCTGCCGTAGATAGTAAGCGATCGTAGACGCGATCGCCAGCTTGCTGAAGATAAAGAGTGATATCAAATCCGTGAAATACGGTAATTAATCGACCCTGAATTGCCCCAATTTCTTTTAAGACAGCCGCTTTAACACCATTCATTCCAAAATGGCAGTGAATGATATCATACGATCTACTACGTTGCAACCAAGGAATTAACTCGTAAATTAGCGTGAGACGGCTAACTTGGCTCGCAGATTGGGAATAGACTAATCGCGCGATCGCGCGAGGTGCTTTGTGAAAGTTAGTCGCGATTAAAACCAATCCCTTTAGCTTTGTTTGCCAGCGATTATTAGGCATTTTAGCAGCATAAAAAGTTCGCGATCGCAAGTCATATTTTTCGACATCTGGATGCATTTTTGAATCTTGCGATCGCGGTTCAATGGCGTAAATATCTACTTCATGTCCCAGGTCAATTAAACCTGAAATTTGATTCAAGATAAAGGTTTCAGATAAAGCAGGAAACTCCCGCACGACAAAAGCTATTCTCATCTTTATCATTTCATTTGAAGTTTTTGCCATTTCTCAAACGCTTCTCGCACCAATCTACTCGACTCCAGCGCTTGCTGTTGCTCCTGTTCTACTGACTCGAAAAGTTGCTGACAAATTTGAGGTAATGAATCTAGATATGAGTCTACAGTTTCGATCAGTGAGTTCGGACAAATATCTTCAATATCTTGCACCCAGGATTTTAGACCAAACTTGGCAAACAATTCTTGCGTTTTAAACTCATAAGCTATCGGTAAAACTGGAGTTCCCACGCCGAGAGCAAGAATTGCCATGTGCAGCCTCGTGGCAATTACTAAATCGTAGTCTTTCACGATCTCAGCTAACTTAGTCGGAGAATGAAAATCTGTATCTACCGATACGGACAATTTAACATTTTCAGGTAGTGCCTCAACAATTTTCAAAGCAGTCTTTGAATCGTTAGTCCAGTATTCTGGTATACCTTGGCAAGTCGAGATATAAACGATTTCAGCACCATGTTTTTCTACCAAATGAATGCTTAAGGCTTGTAATGCTTCTATATACTTCTGCATTCCCGTAGTAGAATCTTGTTGCTTAAAATACTGCCAATCCCTCACAGAAATAACAACCTTGAGTCGAGAACGCTCGGATTTCTTGGTAGCGATCGCCTGTTGCACGGAAGTAGGATCGGCTAGGGCAAAAACCGCATCAGATGTGACATGAATATTATAATTTTGAACGCCGATCTCATTTAAATGATCTTGAGATTTGCGATCGCGCAACAAAATCAGAATCGCTTTTTCAAAAATTGGTTTTAATGCTTGACAGTTACTAGGAATTGAAAACGGTCCGAGAGATTGCGTAAAAAGCACTAAGGGCTTTTCTAGAGCCAACGATACCTCATAGTCAAATATTCGCGGTTCCAACCAGTAGTTTTCAACTAAAATCGTTCCACCTGTACTAACAATCAAATCCGCAGAACTATATTCTATTAAATCTTGCAATTCTGCTGGAGGCAAAAGGAGTTTAGCAAGCCACTGTCTTCCCTGATGCCAACTCCGAACAGCCAAGCGAAAGCGAAATAGTTTTGCTTTTTGGAGCGATCGCTGTAAATATTTGTTTGCTTTAATCTCTGTAACGTTCCAGTAAATTAGTTTCCGAAACTTGAGATTTGGATAGTATCGACTGGCAATCTCAGGCTGACTGTCATAGATCGTAAATTGAATATTTTGACCGAAAGCCGCTTGAAGGAGATCGATTTCAGCATAAAGAATTGCCGCATCTCCTCCATTTAGTGAAACAGTATTAGTAATTAATATTTTCACGTTCGATCGCCTTTGTTAACTTTTTTAGTTGGCTTAGCAGAAAATGCAGTCAGTCAATTTATAGCGTTTCTAGTTTTTTTGTCTAAGAGTATAAAGCAAACTTTTAAAATCGTGTAAGGCTGCTCTGCTTACAGGTAACGCGATAAAAATTGATAATGTTACCCCTACTGTAATGACAGCAGCGATCGCCAGACCGACTAATGGCTGAGAAATTGCTACCCATCGACGAAAGGCAAGTAATGCCAACAGCGTGCTTAAAGATGCAAAAGTAGAAGGTGCTAGCGTGCGGTATATATCCCCGGCACGAACCGATCCGGCACGACCGACAAACCAAAATAGTAGTGGGGTACGAAGGCACAAACCGGAAATTGAGTACGAAGCTGCTACCCCAACCGCACCCCAGGGTAAGCCAGCAATAATAGAGGCGATCGCCAAACTTCCGCCGACAAGCCCCCATTGGAGCATATGCTGCGTCCGACCTTGGGTAACGAACAGCCAACCAGTAGTATTTGCCACTGGTTGAGTCAAGGCAACAATTGCCAGCAAGGAAAATATACGACTTGCCTCCATCCACTGAGACCCCAGCAGCAGCCACACCAGCCAATCAGATGTCGCGATCGTAAAAACTATGCCTGGCATCGTCAGCATGGTTAACTTCTCCAAAATTCGCAGATAGGCAAGCCTATAGCGATCTGGTGCTTCTGCCAGTCTACTTAAGGCAGGCAAAGCCACAGCAGCAATTGGTGCATTGATCTGGTGTAGAGGCATGAGTAGCAGTTGGTAGGCTTTGGCATACAAACCCAACTGCTGCGCGCCCCAGTATCGCCCGATCAGAATGTTATCGAGGTTGCGCGAGAAATAGTTAATAACATTAAATCCGGTAATATTTCCCCCAAAAACTAGCAGGGAACGGACACCTGAGTTTCGAGTCGGTAAGCTGGGTCGCCAGCTACACAATAGCCACGTACCTCCCATTTGCGCGATCGCGATCGCGATTTGCATCACCACCAATGCCCAATATCCAGCACCATACCAGGCTAAGGCTACAGCACTGACGATTCCAACACACATGGCGACAATATCAATCGCTGCCAAAGCAGTAAACCGCATTTGACGGTTGAGTAAAGCTTGATGCTGGACTGTTAAGCCTCCAAACAGAAAACCAATTGCTGAAATGACAGTAATTAAGGTTAAACGGGGTTCGTTGTAAAACAAAGCTACAACGGGGGCAACAGCACAGGTGACAAGAGTTAGTAACAAGCTAACTGCAATGTTTACCCAAAAAAGGTTGCTAATCTGGTGATGGTTGATTTCTGCCTTTTGGATTGTTGCCATCGACAACCCCATATCCTTAAATAAGGCAACAAAACCCGTCACGGCAGTGACCATCCCAACTAAACCGTAATCCTGCGGGGCTAGCAGGCGGGCTAAAATGACTGTGGAACCCATCTGCAAGATAAACTTACAAGCTTGAGCTACCAGCGTCACTGCACCACCGCGTACAGAACGCTTTTTGAGGTCGGCATTGAGATGATCGGTACGAAAGTGTCGGTCGCGATCGCTCTGTTCGGAGCTGGTTTTTAATGACTCTGGTAAAGACTCTGGCAAAGCTGCACCTGTATGAATTATAGGGAGAATCGATCTGCGGTCGTTCGATCTTGGTAGTCGATCGGCCACTCTGAACTTTTAAGCATCATAATCAAAAGTTTTAATCCGCGCCATTTTACTCTAGAGTTGTTTTTTTCAACAATAATTTTTTCATCAAATGTTGGCATACCATCTACAATCATTCCGTTTGCGTGCGTACTACTGTAAAGGCTTATACCCAAAAGATCGCCATACACCAAGTCTCTGAGTAACGTGAAAATCTCGGCAAATTGTTGCACTTCTAAGTTTTGATTCTTTCCATCGCGTACGACAACGTGTTTTTCAGCACAAAGCTAGTAACAAAAAGACTCCTACTAAAGTTATATTTGTGCGAGCAAGACGCGCGAGCGATAACTGAATGCAACAATCCATACTCTGCTATACGAAATTAACTGCTTGCTTTGTGGTTACATTTTTAGAGACAGTTATGACAGATTGTCAAACTCAAAAGAATTTAGTTAAAATATTATTACGTATGCGAAATATCCCCGACATGCCTTCCACTTCTACCGAACGAAAAATTGCCGAGCCATTGCGAGAAATTTTAGCGCCTTATAGCGTTGGCTACCGCATTAAGCTGTTGGGTCAATTGGGGAGTCGCAGATTTCAAGAACGCCTGGAACCTTTCGGTCTGACCCCTTTTCACTGGGTCGTGTTGTGCTGTTTGTGGGAAGAGGATGGTTTAGCTACCTGTAGTATTGGGGAGAAGTTACAGCAGGTAGGAGGAACTTTAACGGGAGTACTCGATCGCATGGAAGAACGAGGATTGATCCGCAGAGAACGCGATCCTCGCGATCGCCGCATTTGGCGAATTTGGCTGACGGATGCTGGTCGAGAATTAGAAGATATATTACCCCCAATTGCTTTAGAACTAAAAGAGCAAGCCATGCAAGGCTTTTCTACTGAAGAACGTCAACTGTTTTCCAGGTTAGTTGACCAAGCGATCGCCAATCTTTCGTAGTTACTTCTGCACCGCGATCGCGGGAAGTAGAAAAATCATTATTGCCAGAATGGTTCAACAATAATTCTCTGGACGGTGTTCCGATCCGGCAAAGTATTTATTTAATAAATAAGTGCTTATACAAATGCAGGTTAAAAATGAATAGAATTGCAAAGAGCGCGATCGTACCTGCTTTGAGATCGAGAAGCTACCGCCTGTTTTTCTTCGGGCAAGGAGTTTCATTAATTGGTACGTGGATGACACAAACGGCAACAATTTGGTTGGTATATCAACTGACAAATTCAGCGATTATGCTAGGAATTGTGGGATTTTCCAGTCAAATTCCTAGCTTCTTTTTAGCCCCTTGGGGTGGAGTTTTAGTAGACCGATTCAATACACATAAAATTTTAGTTATCGCTCAAATATTATCCATGATTCAGTCTCTAGTGCTAGCAGCGTTAGCACTATCAGGCACGATTCAGATTTGGCATTTTATTATTTTGAGTTTATTTCAAGGCGTAATTAATGCTGTAGATGCTCCGGCTAGACAAGCATTTGTACCAGAAATGGTGGAGAAAAGAGACGATTTAGCCAGTGCGATCGCGTTAAATTCTTCTCTGGTCAATGGCGGACGGTTAATTGGACCTGCGATCGCGGGAATTTTGATTGCTAGAATTGGCGCTGCTTACTGCTTTTTAATTGATGGGTTGAGTTATATTGCCGTAATTGCTGCTTTAATGGCAATGCGCTTAAAGCAAAAGAAAATAGTAGTTACAACCGCTCATCCATTGCAAAGATTGAAAGAAGGATTTGTTTACGCTTATAAATTTTCTCCCATTCGCTCGACCTTGCTATTACTCGCTTTATTTAGCTTAATGGCAATGCCTTATATTACATTAGTTCCCATATTTGCCACCAAAATTTTAGCTGGTGATGCGAGTACTTTGGGTCTTTTAATGGCAGCATCGGGTATGGGAGCAATTGGGGGAGGAATTTATTTAAGTACGCGCAAAACAGTTGTAGGATTGGGCAAAGTCATTGCTTTAGCTCCGGGAATTTGCGGCACGGGAATTATCTTGTTTTCCTTGTCAAGAATTTTATGGCTATCTACACTGATGTCGGCACTAATAGGACTAGGTTCTATTCTGACAATTTCCTCCAGTAACACCATCATTCAAACAATTGTTGAAGACGATAAACGCGGGCGAGTTATGAGTTTATTCACCATGTCCTTTTTGGGAATGGTTCCATTTGGTAACTTATTCGCTGGATTTGCTGCCGATCGCATTGGTGCTACCAATACCTTAATTATTGGTGGTAGTTTTTGTATTATTGGTTCGCTATTGTTTGCTAGACAGTTACCAAAATTAAGACAAGCAGCCCGTCCAGTTTTGCAACAAAGAGGTGTATTATCCCAGACAAATACATAGAGACAATACATAGAGACGCTCGCGGGAACGTCTCTATTTCACACCTCTATTGCAAACTATGAATTCACATCCTTTGCCATATCCATGTAGTCAGCTGGATTTCCTGACTTCGATTCTTTGCTTATTTCTCGTGAAGGCGAATTCACATCCTTTGCCATATCCATGTAGTCAGCCGGATCTCCCGTTGGCTTGGCTGCCGTTTGCTTTTCCTCTGACTCGGAAACTTGAAATTCAGGTTGAGTCGCCTTTTCAGCTGCCATTGCACCTTCGCCACTACGATCGATTTCGCTGACGCTGTATTGCTGGGCAGCTGCATAATCTGCATCAAAATCTACTGTTGGCGCTTTTTCTACACCAGTCGCTATATTCTCAGCTGCTAGCTGAGCATCTTGCGTAGGAGTTTCATTAGGATTAGATTTAATTTCTTCTGGCATGGGGCACTCCTATTTAAATTGTTTTAGTAGTGAGGCAATCCTACCAACGCGATCGCCTACTCTCATAACCCCACTAAGATAGATTTTTCTTTTGTCTCTTCTCTTTATTACTATTCCTTCTGTTTCTGTTACTAAAGATATAAGTTCTGCTGGCTAAAACTATCTCTTTCGGAGGGCGAAGTGCGTCCCCTAACTCTGATAACCCTAAGCTTGAAAGTTTTAATTGACTAGGATATCAGCAATGACAGCAGGATTTAATCCGGATCGGTCTCAAGCGCTTTCTGCCGAGACTCAAAAGGTTATAAAAGCTTTTGACGCCTTAGACACTGATGCTAAGTTGGCTTGGTTTTATTTAGTTTATAAAAAAATGGGAGATTCAATCACTCCAGCTGCGCCAACTGCTGCCGAGCCTGAGCTAGCGCCAAGATTGCTAGGAGATTACTATGAATTGTCAGATGACGAGCAATTGGCAATTATGCGGCAGATTGTCAACAAAGAAGATACAGAATATTCTCGTGCCTATGGTGCGTTAAAAGAAAACAATCAATTGATGGTTTGGTATGCCTGGGCGCAAGCTATGGGCGATACTGTTGTCGGAATGCCTTCAAACTATCAAGCATCTGAGCCAGTCAATAACTTGCTTTCCCAAACTGAAGGACTCGATTTTGAAGATCAGATTTCTATTTTTCGGACCATTTCCAGCAATATGGGCTATACCGATGTTAAGCCTATAGAAACTCAAGCTCAAACAGGCAAAACTTCTAGTCTTTAAGTTGTCATTAGTCATTGGTCATTGGTTAGATGTTTCTTACTTACGACTTATGACTTACGACTTAATTTGTCATTTGCTTGAGACTAGTAGCAAATCTTACCTACTCAGCAATTGCGATCGCAACCCAACCCGCAGTAGCGGGTTTTTTTATGCCACAGAGTTGAATAGAGTTGAATAAATTTTCAATACTCCCCATTTAAGAAGCGGCAACTTGACCGATATCATCAGGAGTGAGGTGCGAGTGGATAACTTGACCGTCGCGAAACCAGACAATTCTGTGGGTTTGTTTTGCTACATCTGGTTCGTGCGTCACCATAATAATTGTGATGCCACTGGCATTGAGTTCGCCAAATATCTGCAAGACTTCTTGAGTGGTGCGAGAGTCGAGAGCGCCAGTTGGTTCGTCTGCTAGTAGCAAGACTGGTTGATTCACGATCGCCCTTGCAATTGCCACCCTTTGTTGTTGTCCGCCAGAAAGTTGATTGGGCTTATTGTGCAGGCGATTTTCCAAACCAACTCGCTTGAGTGCGGCTGTAGCGCGATCGCGACGTTCTGCAGGCTTAATCCCAGCATAAACCATCGGCAGCATCACATTTTCTAAAGCGCTGAGTTGGGGTAAAAGGTGAAACTGTTGAAAGACAAAGCCAATTTTGAGATTGCGAATATGTGCTAAGTCAGCATCATCTAACTGGGCTACATCTAAATTGTCTAAGTAGTAGTGTCCGCTAGTCGGGCGATCGAGACAGCCAATCATATTCATAGCTGTAGACTTACCAGAACCAGAAGCGCCCATAATCGAACAATATTCGCCTTGTTCCACGATTAAATTGACATCTACCAACGCCCGCACTGCTGTTTCCCCAAAACCATAGATTTTAGAGATATTTTCCAAGCGAACAATAACTGGTTTAGTAATAGTTTTTAAATTTGTCATTTGTCAGTTATCAGTTACCTCTTACCTCTTACCTCTTGCCTCTTGCTTCTTGCCTCCGATCGCGCACCACGCACCACTCATCCTAGCTATTTTTCAGGGCGATAATCGGGTCGAGTTGAGAGGCGCGACGGGCGGGAACTACACCAAAAATGAGTCCGACACCACCAGAAATACCTACAGCTAGTGCGATTGCGGCGATGGGAACGCTCGGCTGGAGTGGGGTTAATACACCAACAATTGCCACACCACTGATGCCGATTGCCGTACCAATTAAGCCGCCTGATACTGAGAGAATAATTGATTCGACTAAAAACTGTGCCAAAATTGCTCGGGGAGTAGCTCCAATTGCTTTACGCAACCCAATTTCTGGCGTGCGTTCCGTGACTGACACCAGCATAATATTCATAATACCTACGCCACCGACAAACAGAGATACACCGGCGATCGCTCCCAGCATTAATGACAGCACTCCTGTCACCTGCGATACTAATTCTTGAAAAGACTTGTTGGCGACTACTACAAAGTCTTTTCTGCCATGCAATCGCGTTAGCAGATTAGTAATTTGGAAAGCTGCTACTCGCACGTTTTGTTTATCTTTTGCAGCAGCTTGAATGTGGCTAATTGGAGTGCCGAATGCCGATTTTCTGCTATCAATTTGAGTTGCCATACTTGTGATGGGAATATAGGCAACGTTATCTTCATTTTCTCCTGCGAAAGACCCCTTGGCTAACATGACTCCAATTACCTGAAAGCTAGTATTTTTGATTTGGATATCTTTGCCAATTGGATTTTCTCGATCGAATAGTTTTTCTGCTAATTCTGCACCCAGAACGACCACGGAAGAACTTTGACGCATCAAAGAAGCATCAAAAAACCGACCGCGATCGACAATGAGATTTCTAATCTCTCGCAGAGCTGGTGTTGTCCCCTTGACTTGAGTATAAGTTTGATTGTTACGGTAAGAAATTAATAAATTATTTTCAATGACTGGAGCCGCCGATCTAACTGCTGGTACTTGAGTTTTAACTGCTTCTGCATCCGATAGCACTAATCCTCGTTGTTCGGAAATAAATCCTTCTGAATCATCGCGGCTGGAAAATATCAGCAGTCGGTTTGGGCCAAAAGAATCGAGTTTGTTTAACGTATAGTTCTGCGCTCCCTGTCCGATGCCTACCATCGCAATTACTGAGGCATTGCCGATGACAATTCCTAACATAGTTAAGCTGCTACGAAGCTTATCTGCTGTCAGCGTAGCAACTGCCATTTTGATGCATTCAATCGGATTCATGAGAAGTTGTAAGTCGTAAGTCGTAAGTCGTAAGTTGCTAATAGCTACTAACTACTCTTCATTGGTCACTTGTCACTATTCTTTAGTTCCTTCATCAACACCAGGAATGGCTTGACCGGGGGGAGGGGTAATGAGGACGCGATCGCCTCGATTAACTCCTTCGAGAACTTGGGCGTGAGTGCTGCTACTCGCACCCAAAGCCACCTCCCGAAATTTGATGTGTCCTTCTCGATCTGGCATAAATACCCCTGTTTGACCGTTTTTCTTGGTTACTACTGCTGTCAAGGGTACGACAACTGCATCTTTAATTTTGTCGCTGAGGAAGGTGAGTTTGATATTCATGCCTGACTTAAGCTGGTCTTGCCCTGTTTGCAGGCTCACTTTGACGCGAAAGGAGGTAACATTATCTTCCCTGATTGCTCTGGGCGCGATCGTGCGGACGCGACCTTTAAAGGTTTTATTGTAGGCATCGGAGCGGATTTCTACTGGTTGGTTGGGAGTAATCCGCGCAATGCTGGATTCTGGAATTTTGGCTTCTACTTCCAAACCGCTCGAAAGTTCGGCAATCGATGCGGAAGTAGCGCCGTCAGAAGAAGAAGCAGAAGTTGTGGGGGTAACAAAGTCGCCTTGTTGAGCGTATCGGCGCGTAATCGTGCCTGCAAAAGGAGCGCGAACTAGAGTATTTGATAGTTGAGTTTGGTAGTACTTCAGTTGGGCTTCGGCTTGAGCAACCTCGGCTTCGGCTTGGGTAATTTCCTCGCTGCGATAGCCTTTCAATTGTAGTGCCAGCTCGTGTTTGGCTACTGCTAAACTCGCGATCGCCCGCTCGAGATTTTCCCTGGCTGTACGTTCTTCTGTCAATGCTTGGTCTAAGTCATCGCGAGAAATTGCCCCTTCTTTCGCCGGTCTGAGTTTGCGCTGCACTCGTTCCCGATGCAGCGTTAACTGCGATTTGGCTTCTCGGACGTGGGCTTCGTTTTCGGCTACTTCAGCTTTAGCTCGATCGATTTCTTCAGGGCGATTACCAGTCTGCTTTTTGGCTAGTTCTGCCTTGGCTTTTGCCAAGCCTGCTTGATATTGCTTGACCTGCGCTTGAAATTCCTCGTTATCCATCCGGGCGATGAGCGTACCCTTTTTCACCTGAGAGCCTTCATCGACGTACAGTTCCTCAATTCGTCCTGCATCTTTAGGACTGAGATTAATTTTTCGTACTGCCTGAACTAAGCCGTTGGCTTTAATTTGAACTTTTAAGTCTTGGGATTCGACCATAACTGTTTGTAGGCTAGCAAGGTCGATTTCGGGGGTTTGGGTACGGGCGATCGCAAAAGCGACGGCAGCACTGCCCAGCAATCCCACTGCAATGAGTCCCGTTAGCCATGACTTACGGCGCTTATCTTTTCTATATGGCAGGGATACAGCTTTATTTGGTGCTTCAGGGTTAATCATAAATAAATAGTTTATGGTTTACGGTCTATGAATTTGGTTTTTATATTCAGTTTTCTATAGTCCGCTTGCAACCTGTATCCGCATGACAAAGTAAAAAGCTATACAGGTAAGCGCGTCAGAATTACAGAATTGCCACGACAATTTTCGCCAAGGGCAGGTGCGTACTCCCAAACTTGAGCGATCGAACTTTAGTAATTGGGCGATCGCAGCCACCAGTGACAGACACGCTTCTACCTTACCTCAAGGTTCTGGTTCGATCCAGGTTGAGTGTACGGAATAATTCACTAAATTTTCTCCAGTTGGAGCTGCGATCGTCTGTTTAGCCGAGATTTTGACCTGAAGTTATTTGCTTTGACAGCCACTTCCACCTCGCTACAGTCATTCCTACTATTGACTACAGCGATAATTCCAGGGATCGATCGGGGGTAGCATCAAGCTGTCGTTTATTTTAAAAAATTTTAATAAACGCTCGAACCTTTTTATTATTTTTTGCGATCGAGTTTCAACAAAACTACAGCTAGTCTCACAATTATTAATATGAGAACTCGACTCAATTGTGAAATACTCGTTGGAGCTGTCATCGGTCGTCAGTCACCAGTCATTTGTAATTCATTTGCGATCGCTCGACCGGATTATTTTGTCTTGCACAATTTGTCTTGCACGAATAGATTGCAAATATATCTGAGGATGACAGGTCAACAAGAAAAAATGTTCCCGATAAAAAACTGAGAGTAGGGAAGTTGGAAGAAAGAGTAGTAAGTGGTTTTTTCCCCTCATTTCCCTCTGTCCCTCCTCTGTTTTTTGTCCTCCTTGCCCCCTCGAGCCTCCGATTAAGCGCTTCTGAGGGCAACAATCGGATCGAGTTGGGCAGCGCGACGGGCAGGAACTACACCAAAAACAACGCCAATCCCGCCAGAAATACTCACAGCTAGAGCGATCGCCACAGGTGAAATACCTGCTTGAAAGGGAGTAAACGCACCAATTAGTAAGATTCCACCTACACCCAAAGCAGTTCCCACTATGCCACCAGCTGCCGATAGCATGACAGCTTCAATCAGAAATTGAATCAAAACGTCGTGCTGGGTAGCACCCAAAGCTTTACGTAGCCCAATTTCCTGCGTGCGTTCGGTAACGGAAACGAGCATGATATTCATGACACCGATACCACCAACGAGTAAAGAAATCCCTGCGATCGCGGCTAGCATTACCGTTAATGCACTCGTTACAGTGCCCGCAATTTCCAGCACATCTTTTTGACTTTGGACGCTAAAGTCGTCTTCTCTTGTAATTTTGTGCCGCAGTCGCAGCAAGTTTTGGATTTGAAATTGAGCTGCTTCTACGCTGGCATCACTTTTAGCTGAAATTGAAATAAAAGTCAGACTCACTCCATAGGGAGAATTTTCGCCGACGATCCGGCTTGCCATAGTCGTAATTGGCAGTAAGGCGCTATCGTCATAGTTGTTTCCCAGCACGGAACCTTTGGATTCCATCACGCCAATTACCAAAAAGCGCACGTCTTTAATTCGGACGTATTTGCCAATTGGATCTTGGTTAACAAACAATCGTTTGGCTAAATCCGAACCCAAGGCAACAACTTGATTATTTCGCTTGACATCGAGTTGGGTAAAAAATCGTCCTCGTTCTGGATTAAAGTTACGAACGGCAGTGTATTCTGGAGACGTACCAACAATCGAACTATAGGTATTTTTGTTGCGATACGTGACTAATTCTCGTGACTGTAGCTGAGGCGCAACTTTAGCCACTGTTGGTACTTGGGTAGCGATCGCCCTTGCATCTTCTAAAACTAATGTTTTTGGCAAATCTACTGTCGTCCTCTGGGCATCCCGATTACCAGGAATGACAAATAAAACATTGGTTCCTAAAGATTCAAATTGTTGAGCAACAAATTTTTGCGCTCCCTGTCCGATGCCCACCATCGCAATTACCGAAGCATTGCCGATGACGATTCCTAACATGGTTAAGGCACTACGCAGCTTATTCGATAGCAGCGTCTTTGTTGCCATCTTGCCGCTTTCTAAAATATCCATTTTCAGCTATCAGTGCATAAAGGGTAAAGGGAGTAGGAAATCGGGAGTCGGAAGTCAGAAGTATTGCACGCACCACGCACCACTCACCACTAACTACTCACTTTCTTGTTTTGGTGGTTGGTCTTTCGGTAGATCGAGAAAAACGCGATCGCCTTGTTTTAAACCTTGTAAAATTTGCGTTTGGTCTTGAATGCTCGAACCAATCGTAACCGGACGAAATTCAGGTTTGTTCTTTTCTCCTGGGACTAATACCCCAGTTTTACCTTGTTGAGTGACGATCGCCACTGTAGGTACGACTAAGGCATCGTTGAGATTTTGCCCTAAAAATGTCAGGTCTACATTCATCCCAGAGAGTAGTTTATCTAGACCGGAATCGAGTGCCACTCGCACTTGGAAAGAAGTCACGTTTTGCTCGATAATCGCTTCGGGAGCAACTAAACGGACGCGACCTTTGAAAACGCGCTCGGGATAAGAATCAGCCACGATTTCGACTTGCTGACCGGATCTAATCTGTCCGATATCGACTTCTGGTACTTCTGCCAAAATTTCTAAACCTTTAGCCAGCACGACAATCGAAGTTGAGTTTGCCAGCGATGAATTCGAGCTAGAAGTGCCGCTAGATGCAGAGGTTGTGGGAGTTACAAAAGCTCCTTCAGAGGCATTTTTTTGCGTCACTAAACCAGTAAAGGGAGCGCGAATAATTGTATCGTTGAGCTTAACTTGAATAGCTTGCAATTCACCTCGAGCCGCTTGTACGGCTGCTTGGCGTTGGGCAATTTCTTCTGGACGGCTACCACTTTTCAGCAAAGATAGCTGGCGTTGCGCTTCCCGCAGGTTGGCTTGAGCGCTTTGGCTTTCGCTGACATACTGATCTAACTCGTTTTGGGCGATCGCTCCCTGTTGCGTTAATCTTCGATAACGCTCTAGTTTTTCCCGTGCGAAGTTAGCTTTAGCTTGAGCTGCATCTACCTGAGCTTGAGCGCGGTCGATTTCCTGAATGCGATTTCCCGCACGGGCTTGAGCTAATTCGGCTTGGGCTTGAGCGAGTTTGGCACGTACCTGGATCAGTTGCGCTTGCAAGTCGGCATCATCCATCTTGGCAAGAATTTGTCCGGCTTGGACGCGATCGCCCTGTTCTACTAATAAATTCTTTAGCACTCCTGCCACTTTAGGGCTAACGTTGACGCTTTGGATCGGTACGACTTTACCACTGGCATTAATTCGCAGTGTCAAGTCTCTAGCTTCAACTGGTACGGTTAGCTTAGCCAAGTCAATTTTGGGTGTCGATCGATCTACGATGACATAAGTTGCAGAACCAGCCACAACAACACCAGCAGCCACTAGCCCAACTAACCAACGCACTGGATGCTTGATTTTACCAATCAGGGGGAGTTCTATAGGCTGGGTGGTCATAATCTAAGAGCGAGGGGTGAAGAGTGAAGCATAAAGGAAGAATAAAGCAAAAGTTGTAGGTACAAGTCAAGTCATGGCGATCGCTTGTAAGTCTGCGCGTTTACCGCACTATCTTGCTGATATTGTTCCCAGTAATCAAGAAGCATTAATAACCAAAATGTTTCGTATACTTAATATCGTAACGACTGCTACCGTGCGGTCATCTCTGGCAAAAGGGCGATCGCTCCCCAGGCGAATTAGGGTTTTCCGCTCTTTTCTATGGTGTAGGGGAAGAGTACAAAGAAGCAGAGGAGCAGAGGAGCTTCAGGTGCAGAGGAGATTTATTGACTCCTGGCTTCTGACTCCTGGCTCCTGACTCCTTCTGATAACTGATAACTGACAACTACTCACTGACCGCTAGTATGGTTTAAGCTAGCTGAAGATTGTGTTGCAAGATCGTTGAGGCGTAAACCGTGCCAAGTCGTAAATCCTGGCTGTCTTTACTGGTGATTTTGGGTTTAGGGAGTATAGCTCCCCCTGCACTGGGGCAGGCACTCGTTCCACATACGTTACAGCTCGATTCAGCTCAGTTGGAGCGACAGGGATTGAGTTTGGCACAGGAGGCTGCTCAGTTAGCGCAGTTTCAACAATTTGAAATGGCTGTACCGAGGGCGCGACTGGCGACTCAATTAGCTCCCAAAAACTATATGGCTTGGTTTCTTTTAGGGGGTTTGTATTTACAGACGAATAAGTATAACGAATCGATCGCGGCTCTGAATAAAGCGCAGGCGTTAGCTCCCCAAAACCCTTCAGTGTTGTTTGCAATGGGTTCGGCGCACTTTCAAAAAGGCAACTACAAAACAGCTATCGATAGTTTGCAAGCTGGTTTGAAACTCAAACCAAACGATAAGGAAGCATTGTTCGATCTAGGAAATTCGTATTACAAAGTCGGACAACTCCCAGATGCGATCGCCCAATATGACAAAGCGATCGCCTTAGATAAAAAGTTTTGGCCCGCGATCAATAATATTGGCTTAATTCAATACGAACAGGGTGACGTAGACGCAGCGATGAAGCAATGGCAAGCAGCTTTAGCCGTTGACAAGCAAGCCGCAGAACCCCAACTAGCAATGGCAGTCGCTTTATATAACAGGGGCGAACGATCGCGAGGTTTGCAACTGGGAACAGCAGCCCTCAAGATTGACAGTCGCTATGGTGACTTAGAATTTCTCAAACAAAATTTGTGGGGCGATCGCTTGTTAGCTGATACGAAAAAACTGTTAGCTAATCCTAAAATTCAAGCCACAATTGAGGAACGCCAAGAGCAACAGCAGCAAGAAACTTCTCCGATTCAGATTTCTCCGCAGTAATTGCTTGTTGTAGAGACGTTGTATGGAACGTCTCTACAATTTCTCTCTAATACCGATCGACTGTTAAACTAGAGTCCAAAATGAGATCCAAGTCGGTGTCAGGGTTAATAACAACCACATCGACTTTTTTACGTCCTAGCACCGCTCCACCCGCAGCGCCGACTCCCGTACCGATTAACACCTCTCCGGTAGAAATGCGACGATTGCCTGTCAGTCCGCCTAAAGCTGCGCCAGCGGCGGCTCCCACTACTGCACCTTTGAGAATCGATCCCGTGCTAACTCCCCTACGAATTTGGGTAGTTTCAATCACATCAGAGGAAGCATCAATTGATTGCCGTCTGCCATCATCGACGATCAAATTTCTGGCAATAAATTGAGAACCACCCTCAGCGGGAACGAGTTCGCCTTCAATTAGACTTCCGGCAGGAATTAATACCGTACCATTGCGATTGGTGATATTGGCAGCTACCGTAAGAGTTAAGCGCATTTTCTCTTTCGGACTGATGACGATCTTTTCGGCTTCATCGTAGCGCACGGGAATTCTTGCCCCAGCGCGAATAGTGGTGCGATCGCTACTTCTGCTACTTCCTGGCGATGATGGAAACAATTGAGCCGCAGCCGGACTCGTCATCACCATCGGTATAGTAGCGCTAGTACTAATAGTCAAAGCCATAAGAAAAGCCGTCCCTGTTTGCCAGGGCTTAAAAGTAAGCATATACTTATTCCTCTCCGCTCTATATTGCTAAATCTGTTAAATAACAAGACTTGTAGAGCAATCG
>ERZ1066120.566-NODE-566-length-32732-cov-41.267589_pt1 | contig 32732 bp, 23 predicted proteins | sample MGYA00382767_ERZ1066120 | MGnify/ENA primary metagenome ERZ1066120 (study PRJEB33369, sample SAMEA5778350) | biofilm metagenome | biome: Industrial cooling water; feature: Water cooling tower basin; material: Biofilm | place: United Arab Emirates | collected...
CCAACAAGGCGCCATTTTTGAATATAAGTACCTATCATCCCAAAAATCCTATATATACTCTGATAGGTAGTAAGTGTAAAAAATCTGTATAACTACCGTCTTGCCTAATCTTCTAAAAAATATTCTAAACTTATGAATCATTTCTTCCTTTGTGTCCTACCCTTCGGGAAATCCTACCCTGCGGGAAAACTACCCTGCGGGAAAGCTTCGCTTACGTTAACGGATAATGTGCCTTTGTGGTTCAATAAATAAACCGTCTATAAACTTTAGGAGTAAACTGAGTAAACTGCTTAAAAACTCTAGTAAAATGACTTTGATTTTTAAAACCCACCAGCAAGCCAATCTCCACTAACGTTAAGTCACCTTGTTTAAGTAACTGCTTGGCTTTTTCAACGCGACATTGCATTACATACTGATGTGGAGTAACTCCCATCGACTGTTTAAACAAACTAGCAAAATAAGTTGGACTAGTATAAACTACTGTCGCTAACTCCTGAATTGTTAAATCAGCTTCTAAATGTGTTCTAATATACTCAAGCACTTGATTAAGCTTATGTTTCGGTAACCCATCTGTATATTGCTTAATTTCAGGACGATGCGAACAATATCGCTTCAGTAAATGTACTGTTAAAGCAGTTGTCATTGTTTCAATATACAGCCTACTACTGGCACCACAAATTTTAACTTCTGCCATCATTGCAAGTCCCATCTGTTCTATCAATGGGTCTTTGACTTGTAATTGTCGCACCAATTCTATATCAGAACTACCAAAATTAGCAGCAGCATCTCTAAGTATGTCACGGTTTAAAAATAACTCAAGCAAAGGTGTTTCTCTATCAAGCTGCGTCCGAGGAAAAACCTGCGTCGATGGAATAATAATAATATCACCTTTGGCATACTCGTATCGGCGCCAACGTGCATCCATCATAAAGCTAGCGCAAAAATTATCTAGTGCAATACAAACAAAGTCCATTCCAAGCTCAATTTCTGCTGTTTCATCTGCAGGTTCAATCTCGTAAATCAAATTTAAGCTATCCCATCCTAACTCGAAGCTATCAAGCAGATGCAAGTGTTCGGGTGGTTCATGATTAGCCATAGTTTCTTAGAATTTCTTAACTTTATGAAATTTTGATGTAAATTTTGGTAGTAACCAGGATGGCGCCTAAAAGTAAGAGTAATATAATTTTTGAATAACTATTTAGTTATGTCGTTTAATCTTTAGGCTTTTGATAATAATCATGGCAAATTCACCTTTTGGGGCGCCATCTCCTCAACTACCTACTTTAATACCCGGAGCGCGCGCTTGGGTAAACGCAGTAGGTTTAATTTTATTACTGCTAGCTTGGCAATATGTACTAACTGAGATATATGAACATATTATCTTACTCATTAACTGGCGCCATGTACCCGTAAGAGTTTGGTACGTGCTGTTACTGCTTGCGTTATTATCTCCAATCGCAGTGGTCGCTTTTGCCCATCATTGGATGCATAGACTATTAGATAACTTTTTTCCCGAAAGTAAACTACCTGAAACAGAAACAGTGCCAGGTACTTTTCCTGGAATTATGAGTTGGTGGCAAGGATTGTTTGGTTGGGTAGCAAAGCTAATATCTTCTGCCATTGCTTACACTACCTTAGCTTTATTCTTAACAGACAACGCTCTCTCGTATTATTTTCTTAGATTTTTTACAGACGGTTGGAATGTTTGGAGAGTTGTCCCCATCATCATTCAAATTATCATTGCAGCTTTTCTTTATCAATTTGAATACGCCGTTAACCAGCGTTTAATTGCTGCCGCACGTAGATAAATACTCCACTTACATTTAGATTACATATAAATAGAGTAAAAAAATGATTGATTTAATACTTTCATCTGGATTTACATCTTTTGGTGTTCTTCTCTATAATTTTGGTAATTACAACAGCGCAATCGATAATTACAGTTTAGCTATTCAATGTAATCCCCAAGATGAAACAGCTTATGTAAATAGAGGAATAGCTAGAGTCGTTATTGCTGAATATGACGCAGCGATTGAAGATTTAAATCAAACTCTTCAAATAAATCCTCAAAACGCTCAAGCTTATGCAGAACGAGGTCTTGCTCGTGCAATGATTGGTGAGAATGAAACTGCCATTGTAGATTGCAGTCGTGCGATTGAATTAAATCCTCAATATTATAGAGCTTACTATGGACGTGGCGCCGCTCGTTCGTATATGGGTGACACACAAGGAGCAATTGAAGATTTTACCCATTTAGTTAGATTACAACCAAATGCTCATAGTTACTACTATCTAGCTTGTCAACAATATTTACATGGTAATAAAGCTAAAGCGATAAAGAATTTAACGAAATCTATCGATTACAAGTACGAAACAGATTTCATTGAATCTCTTGGCTCCGATATATTCGAGGTATTATCGGGAGGTCATAAATACAACCCATATCCTTCTTACTATATTCGCGGTAACATTTTTTATGAACTTGGTGATGAAGAAGCAGCCTTTGAAGATTATCAAGAAGCAATAGAAATTGAGAATAAAGGTATAACTTTAGTATCTGATAACGATGAGCATGGTTTTTGGGGACGAGGTTTAGCAAAATATCATCAAGGTAATAAAGAAGGTGCTATTGAAGATTTGCAGAAAGCTGCGGAAGTTGCTTTGAAATTTAAAAGCACTGCTTTTTATCAAAGAGTGTCAGATTTACTTACAGAGATTACTTTACAGCAATAATTATCATTATATCTGTAGAGACGTGATTAATCACGTCTCTACATGAACGTACTAAAATTATAAAGTGATGGTAAGGCGCCTGAACAAATAGATTTCCAACAGTTTAGGCTACGTTATACTATTGGAGTTGTAGCACTGCAAGCTGAATATGTCCGTCGTACATTAATCAATGCTACCAGAAAAGAATTTGCCAAGCACCTACCACAAATTGCAGAAGAACAATGGCGCCCAATTTTTGAAGGTGTACAACAATGCTTTAAGGACTATGCAAATCTCATCGGTACACGTATCAACTCAGATATAAATTCACGAAAACAGGAGTTAGACAACTTACTCAAACAAAAACAATCTCATGAAATTGATATCAAAGCAGAAGCAAAACGCTTAAAAGACCTAGAAATAGAAATTCAATCACAAATCAAACAAATTGACCTTGTACGCGAATTGTTATAAACTTTTCTGTCATGCTGAGGAACGAAGCATCTAAAAAGCTTGAAGATAAAAGAGATTCTTCGCTACGCTCAGAATGACAATTTTTCAAAAAGTTTTGGTCTACCTTGTCTTTCTCTTGTTTCGTTTAGTGCTTTAATTAATGTTTCTGCTGTTTCCTCCATTTCTTCTTCTTCATAAATTTCGTCCCAATAATCCCAAAGTTCATCTAAATTTTTAAATTTTTTAGGCGCCTTCTCTACAGGGTTATTAATATCATATATTATCGCTTTAACTGTATTGTTTATATTTTTAAACAAATTTGCTTTTTCTATTGATATACTTCCATTTCCAGTTGTTGCTATCAAATATTGATAATTATTTAATATATCTTGCGCTAAATGTATTATTGACTTTTTGATTTTATCAGGCAAGTAATATAAATGTTTTTCAACTACTTGTTGTATATATGACAATCCAGTGTAAAATATTTTCAGATATTCTATTGCATCTGATTTATAAACTATTGCGGATAGTATCATAAATTGAGATGCTGTTAGTTGAGTAATTGCATCAATATAAATTTCTAGATTTTCTAGTGCTTCAAGCTGCTGCATCGGTATAATGTTATGATACTCGCCTCTTAATCGCTTGGACTGTATTCTATAATCTTTAACATACTCAATTTTACTTGCTATATCTGAAAGTTTTATAGATTGATTTGACAGTTTAAATATGCAAGACAGTAGATTAAAAAAGTTACTGTCTTGCATCTTGACTTTATCTGACTGTGATACAGTTTGAATGCTTTGAATAATTTCTATTATTTTACAGCTAATTTCATCCACGTCTTCAGAACTTACTAGATGGATAGTCTTTTCTAAAATTAAATTCATAATTTTACCTTGGGTTATAAAAATGAGTAATGCCTGTTACAAACTTTACACGTATTATTAATACAGCTTGGTTAAAACATTAGTTTCAATAAACTTCTTTTAATGAGGATGAACTTATTATAATAATTTCAGCCCCAAAATTTGCAGGAATTTGGGGAATATAAAGAAGTTACTATTCTCTACTCTGTGTCTCTGTGTCTCTGTGGTAAAAATATACAATAATGCACAGGCAGGGATGCCTGTGCTACAAGATTTAATCTTTACAGGGTTTTAATTTGGGGTAAGCGATGCGTTTGTGATGAAACTGCTGCCATACTTTTACGAAAATCTCTGCTATTTGTGTCATTTCCGCGCGCGTTAGTCCTGAGTCTATAAGTTGATTATCTTGCCAGCGTCCACGTAATATATTGTTAACAACTGCTAAAGCTTGCTCGTATGTTGTGTCTTTAAGACTTCGCAGTGCAGCTTCACAAGAGTCTGCTAACATTACTATTGCTGTTTCGCGTGACTGAGGAATAGGTCCATCGTAGCGAAAATCTGCTTCGTTTACTTCTATAAAAGGATTCTCTTTTGCTATTTGCTGTGCTTGATGATAAAAATAAGCAATTTGCATTGTTCCCTGATGTTCGGGAATAAAAGCTTGAATTGCTGTTGGTAATCGGTGTTTACGCGCTATCACCAAACCTTCACTAACATGCTTCTTAATAATTTCTGCACTTAACCAAGGGTCGTTTATCTCGGTATCATGTTTATTTGGTCCACCCATTTGATTTTCGATAAATGCTTTGGGGTCGTGCATTTTACCAATATCATGATATAAAGTCCCTGCTCTGACTAGTTCAACGTTACACCCAAGTTTACAAGCTGCTGCTTCCGCAAGACTTGAAACGAATAAAGTATGTTGGAATGTTCCTGGAGTTTTCGCTGCAAGACTTTTTAACAGTGGACGGTTAGGATTTGCAAGTTCTGCCAAACGAATTGGAGTTACTAAGTCAAATAGTTGTTCTAAATAAGAACTTAACCCTAAAGCAACAATGCTCCAACACAACCCTGAACAAGCGAATAACAACGAATTTGTTAATACAGAGTACCATTTACCTACCGATACACCACCAAATATAATTGTCAAAACTAAAAATACACAACCTTGTGTTACTGCTATTCCTATCCCTAACAACGCTAGCTCTTCCCGTGAGCGTCGTTTATGTGCCATGTAGCTTCCTAAAAATGCTCCTGTCGCTCCAGCAAATAGTGCAATTTTACTAACCCCAAAATTTAATGGCAGTAATACTGTTAATAATCCAATGACTGTAAGACTAATACGAGTTCCGTAAAAGCTGCCTAATAATAATGAAACTGCGCTCCAAGTTGTATAATAGGTACCCATTGTCAATACTAGTGGTGTACTTAGAGTTAGCAATAAAATTAAAATTCGGTCTCTTGTACGTTTAAGATATTTTACCCGTTTATCAACAGCTGCAAAAACTAAAATGGCGCCACTAATGGCAATTGAAAGAAGCAGTAAAGCGACCCAGTTAACTTCACGGTCAATCAAACCATAGCTTTCTAAAACTAAAAGATGCCAATCTGTTATTTTTTCTCCTCTACGAACAATAATTGCATTTTGTTTGACCTCTACCATGACGGGTTTGACATCAGCAGCAGCAAGTTCTACGTTTTCTTGCGTTTTCGCTCCATCGGTTATTAGGTTTGGTTGCAATACGTTCAATAGTACTTTTGTCGCTAATTCTTGTGCTTCCTTTGGTACCGATGATGATTGAACATTCAATCTTACTGCTTCAGTTAGTACGCTGTTTGGTAAACCAGGTGAAATACCTTGAGCTAGTATACGTTCGGCAATTTGTTTAATTATAGTTTGGGTGTTTTTCCAGTCTTCTTCTGTTAAATCTACTAATTTCTCGTTATATACTGCGTTTGACTGATTAATTATTTTTAAAATTTCACCTTTGGCGCCTTTATACCTTTGACGTGATAAAGCAATTTTTTCTGTTAATGTAGAAATATTTTGCTCTGATGTAGTTAAACGGTAGGTTTCAACTTCTGACAATGCTTGAGTCAAAGCACTGCTTACAGTCAATTTTGAATTCGTCTGTGTTTCGATGTCGTCACCTGATACTAGAAGTGGTTGTGACTGCGACTGCTTAGTTGGGTGAACTACGGCAAATCTAAATGCTTCCCATTCATTATTTGATGTCGAACGTAAATAACGCTGCGTAGGCACACTTAGAACAATAGTATCAAAATACGGAAAAGAACCAGCCAGGTTACGAATACTATTCCCTTGTGCCACAATTGTTTCGAGTTTTTGCCCAACTTGATTATTAGCACTTTTATCAATCATCAATACAGGCGCCAACTTTAAAGCAATTGCATCACGCTTAGATTGAGTAGCGTACTTATTCTCTAAAACTTTTGTACTTGGCGCCTGTACTGTCACAGTCGCAGTACTACCATTTTTGACCTGCGGTTGATTGTACCAACTATGCCCAATTACTGCCGTCAGCAATATAAGCGAAGCAGCAAAAATTACAGGTGTACGTCTAAATACATCTCTTAGCCGATGAGTATAAAGTTGTAGCCCGTGATTCGCTAACTTTGCCACACTATAAAGCTGAGGTTGAACTACGTATAACTCTTGTAATGCTTCAAATGAACAATTACGGCGTAGTTTTATATACCATCGCCGTACTCTTGTCAATCGCTGCGTCAAGGACTGCAAAAATGGCGCTTGTCTCATCAACTATGACCGCAGTGGCTACTTAAGGGATTCAAACAGCACAGTCTATTATAGAAAATTATCTTACCCATGTGTAATATAATACCACTATTGGCTAAGAATCTAAAATTTCCATTAAGACACTATATAAAATATTACTAACAGTTGTGAATTTTTGCGCTAATTACAGGACACAGTATTTACTTTTGTTTACTTCTCAAAGCGTGTTTATGCTCGATTTACCGCAATCGGATGATACGAGGAGCTGCATATACTGATAAGTGCGAGCTTTGTTCAAGCAATGGCAAGTAATTACATAAGTCTTTTTCTTTGCTTTTTTTAGCATTTTGGTTATCAAACTCACATACACCCGACCATATTGCCAAAAGTTCATCTACTAATTTTAGCATCTGTAAAAACTCCGGAACCCCTGTTTTCGCTGATAAATGGCGTAAATTTTTGATTTGCCAGCTAATTGGTATTCCTAATGCGCTATTATAAGCTCCTGATAAGGCGCCTGTCATTACACTGCTAAGATAATAATCGTGATTATTACAACTTAATATTTTGCCGTTGAGATTAAGTGATACCGATAAGCAAAAATCTTCAAGACTTTTAAAAAAAGTATAAAACGCAATTGCGACGACGTTAGATAGAGTATTTACTTTATGTAGTTCAGTAAATGCTTGCTCCAAGCTAACTTGCTGCTTGAGTAAACTATTTACTGTTACAAGTTGTTGAGGTGTATTCGTTGGTGTTTCACCAATAAACCTGATAATTTCACTAAAAATAGAAGATTGTGATAACTTTTCATTGAGCGATTGGGCAATTGTATAGCCAATAGCAAGTACGCTGTCTCTAACTATCAAGTTATCACTATGCACGCGCGACACTTCTAGCAAGTTATATCGAAGCTTCGATAAATCTTCATGAAAAAATAATATTACTGGTAAAGCTGAAAAAAGCGTATTGAGTAAAACTTGTTGATTTAGTTGTTGATTTAGGGGTGTATCAGCTTGGTTTATCGCACAAAAGGAGTTACTATCGAACTTACCTTGTGCAATTAAACTTTTGCAACTAAAGGTAATTTCAATATAAGCTTGTCTTATAAGTTCTAGTTTACTGTCCTTTGCTAACTCTAAACCAAGCAAAGCACCTGCAATAGTTCCTTGAAACCGACTTTTGAGCGTATAACGCATGGTGTAAATAAAGCTAGGATTATTAAGCTTTTTAACTGTACCTATAATGAACTTTTCAAATGATACACCAATGCTTGTAAGCCCAGTATATAACTCTGGGCGCCGAAACCGCTAATTTGCCCAACTGCCACAGGAGCAATGTATGAGTGATGACGAAACTCCTCACGACGGTAAACGTTGCTGAGATGAACCTCAACAGTCGGAATATTCACGCCAGCTATTGCATCGCGCAAGGCTACACTCGTATGAGTATAAGCTCCAGGATTTATTAATATCCCTTGATGCTTTCCCCAAGAGTCATGGATTTTATCGACCAAAAAACCTTCGTGATTTGACTGGAAAAAATCGATGTTAACCGCTAAATTTTGTGCTTGTTCTTCTAACAAGCGGTTAATCTCGCTTAAACTCAGCGAACCATAAATACCTGGTTCTCGCTGTCCCAGCAAATTTAGGTTTGGTCCGTGCAGTACCAAAATGCTTAAAGTGCGCTGTGCCACGTAGTAAATTTTATTTTTAACGACGACGTGAGCGGTCGTTAACTGGAATCGGAATTAGCTCCGGTTCCGCTTCAACATCCGGGCCTAGAAGGGCTTCAATTAATTTCCGCCCTAATTCTTTAAGCTTCTCCAGTACCTTCTCTATATAGTCCATCTAACTGACCGCTCCTGAGATAATACCTTAATTTAAGTTAACAGCAAAAGAATAATAAGGGCAACACACTTTTTATTGAATACGTTGTAACTGATTATACACTTACATACGCAAACAGCGGAATGAGCCGCGTTTCTCTAAATTTTATTGTGTCACTTTCCCTACTAATAAGAGTATCACATGAACCCCCTAGTCAGCCGCATCTTTCTTGTGATGGGTATTTTGTATTTTTAGTCAATAGGAAATAGACAGGAGCGGAAGGGAAAATCACGTTCTCCCTTCCAATCTTTATTTTTTCTTCGCAGTTGCAGTTGATTTCGGTTTCGCTGCTTTTTCGGTTTTAGTGGTCTTAGTAGTAGATTTTGTTGCACTTGCAGTTTTTGCTTTGCTGGTTTTGCGTGAGGTTTTAGAAGTAGATGCTTTGCTTGCCAGCAGTTGTACAGCAATGGCGAGAGTTAAATTTTCTACAGTGTGTCCTTCGGGTATACTCACGTTGGTTTTACCATGCTTGATGTAAGGACCATAAGGACCATCATAAATATTAATCGGTTGCTCGTCTTCAGGATGGGCGCCAAGTTCTTTTAAAGCAGCTTTTGATTTGGTACTGCTAGCTCGTCCTTTTTTTGGTTCGGAGAAAATTTCTAACGCGCGTTCTAATGTCACATCCAAAACGTTATCAGATGCTTTTAGAGAGCGATAGTCTTTACCCTCTTTGCCTTGGTCGTGAACGATGTAGGGTCCAAAACGCCCTAAAGAAGCTTGAATTTTTCCACCCAATGGATGAGTGCCCAATGTTCTAGGTAAAGCAAGTAAGCCAATGGCTATTTCTAGGGTGAGATTTTCTGGTGTAATACCTTTGGGTAAAGATACTTGTTTAGGTTTTGGATTTTCTTCAGATTTATCACCCAATTGAACATAAGGGCCATAAGGACCAATCAGCGTATAAATTGGTTCCCCTGTTTCAGGATGGCGCCCTAAACTTTCGGGACCTTCGGTTTTTTGTTTAAGTAGAGTTTGTACTTTCTGCGGGTCAAGGTCTGCTGGAGTTAAATCTCTCGGAATAGAAGCAGTTACTACAGAGTCTCCATTTTCAACTTCAATATAAGCTCCATATTTACCAATACGAACTTTTGCATCTAAATTTTCTAGTTCTACTGTTCTAGCTGTTGTCGCATCAATTTGGCTTTCTTGTTCTCTAACAAGCGTTTCTAGTCCTTGATCTCCAGAATAAAAGTCTTTGAGATATGGTAGCCATTGAGCTTCACCTGTGGCTATATCATCGAGTGTTTGCTCCATTTTGGAAGTAAAACTAGGGTCAACGACATCAGGGAAGTGTTTTTCTAGCAAACCTGTAACCGCGAACGCTGTAAATGTGGGCACTAAAGCATTATTTGTTAATTGAGCATAACCTTTATCAGTAATGGTGCCAATAATGCTCGCATAAGTACTAGGGCGCCCAATACCCTCGCTTTCAAGGGTTTTAACTAGTGTTGCTTCGGTATATCGTGCTGGAGGTTGGGTTTCATGCTTGACCGCTTCAAGTTCTTCGCATTCAGGATGGTCATTAACCTTAAGGTTGGGGAGAATAATTTCCATATTCTCAAGCGCAGCATCAGGGTCATCAGAACCTTCGACATAAGCGCGTAAATATCCTTCAAAGTCAATACGTTTACCAGAAGAACGAAAACCAGCGTCTTCTACTTGGAGTTGCACTGTTATTTGGGTTTGACGCGAGTCTGCCATTTGGCAAGCAACAGTGCGCTTCCAAATTAGGTCATAAAGTTGAAACTCACGACCACCCAAACCCGTTTCTTGCGGTGTACGGAAACTACTACCTGCTGGACGAATAGCTTCGTGTGCTTCTTGGGCGCCTTTTGATTTTGTTGTATATTGGCGAGGTTTGGGACTCAAATAATCTTTGCCGTAAAGCTTTTCAACACAGTCGCGTGCAGCACTTACCGCTTGGTCTGACAAATGTACTGAGTCAGTACGCATGTAAGTAATGTAACCTTGCTCATACAGATTTTGAGCAGTTCGCATTGTATCGCGTGCCGAAAGACGTAATTTACGGTTAGATTCTTGTTGCAGCGTCGAAGTTGTAAATGGTGGCGCCGGTTTACGAGTAACTGGTCGTTCTTCGAGGTCTGTAACAGTCCAAGTTTGACCTATGAGTCGAAGTTGTAAGGCTTCGGCTTCAGCTTGGTTTAATAGTACAACCTGGCGCCCAGATGTAATTTTTCCAGTAGTTGAGTCAAAATCACTACCAGTTGCAACTTTTGTACCACCCAGAGTTACTAAAACAGCGCTGAAAGGAGTTTGTTCTTGTAGTAGCTCGGCTTTGAGGTCCCAATAGGCGCCTGTACGAAATGCTCGACGTTGACGTTCTTTGGTGACTAGTAAACTCACAGCTACTGACTGTACACGACCCGCTGAGAGACCGTAGGAGATTTTTTTCCAAAGGAGCGGAGATAGAGTATACCCTACTAATCGGTCTAAAATTCGTCTTGTTTCTTGGGCACGTACTAACTTGTCGTCAATAGAGCGACAATCTTTCAAAGCTTTTTGAATAGCTTCTTTGGTAATTTCATGGAATACCATTCGCTTTGTCGGAACTTTTGGATTAAGCAATTGGTATAAATGCCAACTTATACTTTCCCCTTCTCGGTCTTCGTCAGTTGCTAATATTAGCTCAGATGCTTCTTTAAGAGCATCTTTCAACTGAGTAACAATTTTCTTTTTATCTTTGGGGACAACGTAAAGAGGTTCAAAGTCGGCATCTACATTTACTCCAAGCTGTGCCCATTTTTCCGCCTTGACTGCGGGGGGTATTTCTGTAGCTGACTGTGGAAGGTCGCGCACATGACCCATTGACGCTTCTACCCGAAACCCTTGCGGCAGGTAGTTACGAATGGTGCGAGCTTTTGTTGGAGATTCAACGATGACGAGAGTTGACATGGAGATTTTTTATAAAAAAAGCAATGAGCGCAGTTAAATAGTCATTCTTGAGGCTAATCTATCAGAGATGTCAAGCTATATGTCACCACCTGTGTGGTAACAGTGCTGCTAGACCTTTGACACATACGTGCTGGTTCCAGCTATTTCAATCATTAACTTATATCTTGCTTTTTTGGCGACTGTTGGCAAGTAAAAATCTGTCCTATTTGTCTAATCGGCGCCTCGAAGCTTGGTTAACATCGAAACCATAGTATAATCCTCAATTCTTTTATATCGATAATAAATATAGTCATACATCAAAAAACGAGTCACGAAATTTTTAAACCACGGCAAAACCATAGCACTCGTCACGGCGCCCTCTTTTAGCTGACAGTAAGCGTAAACGTTAATTCTATAATCATCATTGCCTAACCATAAAGTAAATAAATAGCAATCATAAGTCAAATATTATACTTTTATAAAAATCACTCGCTCTTAGTGGTGTCAACTGGCATTACAGCCAAAAAAGTTATGCTAGGATAAACTTAGGAGAAGGAAATTCGGCAGATATGTTCTTGTTTTTACATCCAATTGCAAGTAATTCTGCGAATGTACATCTTGACTTATTTCAATTCTGGAGAGTTTCATGTCAATCTACGTAGGTAACCTATCCTACAACGTTACTCAAGACGACTTAGAAAAAGTATTTTCTGAGTACGGCGGCGTTAAGCGAGTACAATTACCCACTGACCGAGAGACAGGTCGTGTGCGAGGTTTTGGATTTGTTGAAATGGAAAACGACGCGGCGGAAACCGCAGCCATAAACGCACTGGATGGTGCAGAGTGGATGGGGCGCGTAATGAAAGTCAATAAAGCAAGGCCTAAAGAAGAGAAAGGTGGTCGCTCTGGTGGCAATAACTGGAGCAAGGGTGAAAACAGCAGTTATTCACGTCGCTACTAACATAAAACCATTATTTGAGACAGCAAAGCCATATCTTCAAAGCTTTTCAGCCTTAAGAAACAATTTGCTATCATAATTTAACTATAAGCGTAGCATATAGGGAACACTATTAGCTTTGATTTATTTATCAAAGTTATAGTTTGTAACCTATATGCTTAATTTTATGCAACCAAAGAAACAGAAACCGGGTTTTATGCGAAATTGTCTTTTTGATTACAGATATTGAAAAAGAAACCCGGCTTCTAATTTATAGTTAGAATTCCCGCTCATACAATAGAATTAACACAGTTGGTTCCTTGATTCATAGCTGAAACCTAATAATTGTCATGGATTTTGCTAATCTTGCAGCCCAGCTAAATGCTGGAACGATACTACCAGAAGGGATTGTAATTATAACCCTAATGGCAGTTTTGATAATTGATTTGGCTTTGGGGCGTGCCTCAGAGCGCTGGATTGGCTATGTCGCGATTGGTGGCTTGCTAGCCTCAATATTTGCTCTTTACTTGCAGTGGGATAGCGCTAATCCTATAGGTTTTAGCGGTGGTTTCAATGCAGACGATTTAAGTATTGTTTTTCGCGGTATTGTTGCTCTCTCAAGCACTGTTACCGTTTTAATGTCAATTCGTTATATCGAACAAAGTGGAACCGCATTAGCAGAATTCATTGGTATTTTGCTCACTGCGACTTTAGGAGGTATGATTCTTTCTGGAGCGAATGAACTAGTCACTATTTTCATCGCGCTTGAATCGCTTAGTATTTCCTCTTATTTGCTCACAGGCTATACCAAACGCGACCCTCGTTCAAACGAAGCAGCCCTCAAGTATCTACTTATTGGCGCCTCAAGTACAGCAGTTTTTCTATATGGAGTGTCTTTACTCTACGGATTATCGGGTGGAAAAACACAATTAACTGCAATTGAGTTAGGAATTACGAATGCGGACTTAACGCAATCGCTTGGTTTAGTTATTGCATTAGTATTTGTAATCGCTGGTGTTGGCTTCAAAATTTCAGCGGCGCCTTTCCACCAATGGACACCTGACGTATACGAAGGGGCGCCAACTCCAGTAATTGCCTTCTTATCAGTTGGTTCCAAAGCAGCTGGTTTTGCACTTGCACTTCGCTTATTGACCACTGTGTTTCCGCTTGTGGCAGAAGAATGGAAATTTGTCTTCACCGCACTTGCAGTACTCAGTATGGTTTTGGGTAATGTAGTTGCCCTAGCTCAAACCAGTATGAAGCGGATGCTAGCATACTCATCAATTGCCCAAGCCGGGTTTGTGATGATTGGTTTAATTGCAGGAACAGAAGCAGGTTACGCCAGCATGATATTTTACATGCTCGTTTACCTGTTTATGAACCTATGTGGTTTTACCTGTGTAATCCTATTCTCATTACGGACAGGTACCGACCAAATTGCTGAATACTCAGGTTTATACCAAAAAGACCCACTATTAACTCTTGGTCTAAGCCTCTCACTGCTATCTTTAGGTGGAATACCTCCTCTTGCAGGCTTCTTTGGTAAAATCTACTTATTTTGGGCAGGTTGGCAAGCAGGACTGTACTGGCTAGTGTTGTTAGGATTAGTCACTAGCGTTATCTCCATTTATTACTACATTCGCGTCGTCAAGATGATGGTTGTTAAAGAACCTCAAGAAATGTCCGACGCCATTAAGAACTACCCAGAAATTAATTGGAAGTTACCTGGGTTTAGACCTTTACAGGTTGGTTTGATTACCACATTAATTGCAACTTCGCTACTTGGTATTTTATCCAACCCAATTTTTACCCTAGCGAATAACTCTGTTACCCACACCCCAATGTTGCAAGCTGTAACAGCACAAAAAGCTCAAGTCGGTCTAGTTAAGACCTACGAGCAACAGGAGTTGTAAGTTTAATTGCTTTTAATGATACAGCGTGTAGCCAATTCAATGCATTTACTCTGAGGCGCCTATAGTGGCGCCTTTTCTATTAACAACGAGTAGGGAACGGGGTATTTATTACCCCTCATAGACTAACTTTACGTAATTTTAGGTCATGTAGAAACTCTCTACATATTTTTCAAAAATGTCTATTAAATCACAAAAAGCTTCAATCTAGCTTAATCTTCATAACATTGTCCATATGCGCCTAGAATGATATTAACAGTTTAATAACAGTTTAATAACTTGATGTATTATTTATTACTTATTGTAATTTATTTTGTTTCCACCTATCTATATAAGAATATTGAAAAGTTACTTACATAAAGCATCGACTTTTTTCTATGATTTTTATTAATTTAATTATATCCCTCTATGAAATCGAAGATTGAGCTAGATATTTAATAAATAAAAATGTCACAAAATCTTGATATTAAGTATTATCACTACTAACATTTGTATTATTAAACACATTTAAAGTTTTTATCAAAAGAAATTAATTTGTAAATATAAGCAAAAATTTATAAATACTGTGTTCTATTTAATAGCTTTGAAAAAAAATCTTAAACTTTAAAAACAGCAATATAGCTTTTAAATACAAATGCATGGGTAATTTAAGGCTATTTTTACCACTACACTTTTATGCTAAGTAAATCTTATAATTTTCATATGATTTGCTTATGGTTTGCTTATGTATTAATAGTGACATTAAGTAAAATTGCAACTTGCAAAATAAAATAATTAAGTGTAAATACTGATAGCCTTTTTAAATAAAAAATTAAAGAATGAATTTTAGAAAGATAATTCAACAAACTATCCAGAAATATTGTTTTGTCTTTTCCAACTTTTACTTATCTGTAAAATTTTTCAGATAACGAGTTCGACACAGATAAATTATTTTAAATTGAGGCCACAGAAATGAACGAAGTTCTTGCACTGATTGAAGTTAAAAAGCAAGAATTAGAACAATTGCCATTGTTAAAGTATATGGGGAATGAAAGCATAGAACCTTTAAAAAGACTAGCTTGGATTCCCTGTCTTGCACCTTTTGCTATGAGTTTTGGGGATTTAAATAAATTTGTTCTTAGACAAGAACCAACAAATAACAAAATTCAACAAATTATTAACATACATACGTATGAAGATGACCATCATTGGCAATGGTTTTTAGAAGATATAAAAAAATTAGGGTTTGACCACTCTATACCTTTTAGTAACTCTCTAAAATTTATGTGGAGTCATGAAACACACAAAACACGTTTAGTATGTCATAAGATTGGACTATTGTATACTTTCAACACCGATCCGATTCTAAGACTAGCAATATCAGAAGCTATTGAAGCAACAGGACACGTTATTTTATATAGAACAGCGCAAATAGCAAAGGAGCTGACTGAAAGTCGTAAACAAAAGTATCGCTATTTTGGTCAGTCTCATTTTGATGTGGAGACAGGTCATCCGATGGGTACTGAGAATGTTGAAGAATTTATTGCAAGTTTGGAGTTAAGTAAAGAAACGAAAAATAAAGCTTTTGAATTAGTGGAAGCTGTATTCGGAGCATTCACAGAAATGTTTCATGAATGTATGGAATATATTATCAATTACTCTCTTGAACAACCCTACACAAAACCTGCTAAGAAAAAGCATGAATTAGTAATGTAGTAAAAAATATACATACCCGCATTTATCACGAATAGCTTCTAACTTGCACCTTGACTTTATTGAGAATTAAAGAGCTTGTAATGCTTATTTTTACGTAGGGTGGGCAATGCCCACCTTACCCTCCCAATCGAAGGTGCAAGATATGAGCCTCTGACTGGCGCCCTTCGCGCTCCAGTAAAATATAGGACTTGCACATCTTTCTGAAACCCTTGCTATATATAGGATTTTAGAATGTGCAAGTTAGGAGATAGTGAATAGGGAATGTAAGTAGTGAGTAGGAAGTAGTGAGTGTAAGATTTAGATGGTACAAGGGTGTCTGGGTAAGTACGAGAGCGTACACGAGTGGACACTCTTAAACCACTTATTACTGATCACTCATTAGTGAGAAGTGCAAGACAAACTAATCTGTAACTTATTTTTTTAGAGGTTATATATCAAAATACCTTGAAAAAATTAAATTATTTAGTAATAATTAGTAATTCCTCGTAGGAGATATAAAATTATGTCAGTAGATATTGAAGAAAACTTATTTAATAAAGATAGCTCATATCTACCTTTAGCTTTGAGCCAAATTATGTTTGGAACTTGGATTGCTCAAGCTATCTATGTTGTCGCTTTTTTAGGAATAGCGGATTTACTAAAAGATGGAGCCAAAGATATTAATGAACTTGCACAAGCAACAGATTCTCAAGCTCCATACCTATATCGAATACTTCGTGCGCTAGCAAGTGTCGAGATATTTAACGAAGTCGAGCCATACAAATTTGCTCTAACACCTATGGCTGAATATCTACAAAGTAATATTCCTGGTTCCTTACGGGGTCTTGCCATAATGTTAGGTGACGAGTGGCACTGGCGCTGCTGGGGAGATATTATCAATATTGTTAAAACAGGTACGCCTGCTTTGAAACGTTTGTATCAAGCTGACGACACTTTCAAGTATTTTGCAGAGAATCCAAAATCCGCAGCAATATTTAATGATGCAATGACTGGTTGGTCAAAGTACTCACACACTGCAATCGTGGATGCATATAATTTTTTTGGAATTGAAACGATTGTAGATGTTGCTGGTGGTCATGGGGCATTAATTGCCGCTATTTTGTCAGCAAACCCGAAAATGTTTGGTATTCTCTTCGACCTACCGCATGTAATTTCCGGTGCAAAGGATTTATTAGAAGCAGAAGGAGTTAGTAATCGTTGTCAGATAGAAAGTGGTAATTTTTTTGAATTAGTTCCTGCTAATGGTGATGCATATTTATTATCTCACATTCTGCATGATTGGGATGATGAATGCTGTATACAAATACTTAGTAATATTCGTAAGGCTATATCTGAAAAAGGTCGATTACTTGTTGTTGAAGGTGTTGTTCCTCCTGGTAATGAACCTCATCTCAGTAAAATAATGGATATAGAAATGATGATTTTTTACCCTAGAGGAAAAGAGCGCACTGAGATAGAATATCGGCAGCTTTTTGAAGCAGCAGGTTTCCATTTAAATCGTATCTTGCCTACTACTACTGCTATTAGTCTACTGGAAGGAGTATGTATTTTATAGTGTTTTAGTGATTAGGTATATTGATAATTTTTAGTCAAAAATTTTTGACTTTCAGTAGTGGCTTAGGTTTATCAGAATCTGAACCTAGAATTTTTATTGCACAATTGTAGCCGAATTCTCTAGCACTAACATATAGGAATCTCAATCACAAACTCAGTTCCTTTTCCTAAGCAAGAATTACAAGTTAGCTTACCCTTATGCTTATCAACAATAATTTGGTAACTAATCGATAAACCTAATCCTGTTCCGCTACCTACTGCTTTAGTAGTAAAAAATGGGTCAAAAATTTTATGTATAACTTCTTGACATATTCCAACTCCATTATCTGCAATCATAACCCTTACTCTACTAGAGTATATTAATTCTGTGGAAATACAAATTTTAGGCTGATAATCTGAATACTTGCTACTATAAATTAATTCATCAAGCGCATCAATTCCATTACTTAGGATATTCATAAACACTTGATTCAATTTACTCACGTAACAATTGACTTGAGGTAATACTCCGTATTCTTTGATGACTTTAATTTCTGGTCGAGTGCTTTTTGCCTCTAGTCGGTGCTGTAATATCATTAAAGTATTATCTATTCCTTCATGGATATTAACAGCCTTCATCTCAGCTTCATCCAAGCGAGAAAAATTACGCAAGCTAAGAACAATATTACGGATACGCGAACTACCAACTTTCATTGATTCTAATAAGTTCGGCAAGTCTTTAGATAAAAAATCGAAGTCAATTTCTTCATTCTTAGCTTGAATTCGTAGTGTAGGAGAATATTCCTGGCGATAAAGCGTAACTAAATCAAGTAGGTCATTAATGTAATTATTCGCATGAACAATATTACCATAAATAAAGTTAATAGGATTATTGATTTCGTGAGCCATTCCCGCTACCATTTGCCCTAAACTCGACATTTTTTCACTTTGAATGAGTTGAGTTTGAGTATTTTGCAAATCTTCTAAGGCTTGTTTCAAATGCTGGTTTTTTTCGTTTAGTTCACGAGTTCTGGCCTGAACTTTCTCCTCAAGGGTATGATTGTACTCCTCTAAGCTTAGATTCGCTTGTGCCAAGTTTTTATAGAGTCTAGCATTTTCGAGTGAAATCGCAGCTTGTGTGGTGAGAAGGTTGAGAATTTGAACGCGGTCGCGCGTAAACGTTCCTACTGTGACATTATTTTCAAGATACAGAATACCAAGTAATTTACCTTGATTAGTAATTGGTGTACACAGTAAGCTCTTAGGCTGTTGACGAATAATATAACTATCTCCAGCTAAAGAGGTAACATCTTTAGCGTCGTCAAATACAAAGATTTTCTTAGTACGTTTGACATAATTAATTAAACTAATTGGAATATCCTTACTATCATCAAGTTCAATAAACGGGAATGTGGTAGTAATAGATGTAGATACTGAACTGGTGCCAACAGCGGTAACGGTTAGGTCTAAATTTTCTCCTTCACTCAATATTAAAGCACACTTGGAGGCGCCAGCATTTTCCATTACAACTTGTATCAGCGTACTGATCAATTCAGAAAACTCAATTTTTTCTGACAATGCTTGTGATGCTTTAATGATAGTAGCTACATCAAAATATTTAGAAATGCTAGTATAGGAGCCAAATATAGTTTGGCTGTTGCTAACAGTAGATAGCGATGTTTGAGCCAAACTATTACTATCCCGGACTGAAAGAGCGCTAAAAGTTTCTGTTTGGATAATCTGAGCTAGTAATTGTGGATATCTTTGCAGCAAATCATCAATTTTTGCCTTTGCTCCCCATCGAACATAGCAATAGTAAGCATCAATTAGATAAATTTGAGCTATTTTATCTTTACCCCATGCTAGATAGAAATTACCAGTAAGTTCGTTAGCTAAAGCTTCTTCCTGAACAAATCCATGTTCTTTTGCAAGCGAAATTGCTAGCTCGTAATACTCTATTGCTTCAAACCTTTTACCTAAAATTTGATACTTCTCTGCAATGAGTAAACAATATTTATGATTAAAGTTCTCTGGAGCATGTCCTCTCCAAGTTTGCAAACGGTTTTGAAAAAATAATATTTTATCTAAAATTTTTACTTGCTCAAGAGGTGTAGCTTCTGGATATAACCTTAAAAGGGTCAAAGAATAATACAAATAAAAAATACCAACAACAAATTTAGATGGAACAGCATCTAAATAATTTTCAGCTAATTTTGCATTGTCTAGCGCTAAAGAGTAATTTTGAAATAGGTAACAAAGAAATAGTTTTTGTAAGTATATGTAAAAAATTGGTGTCCTACTACCAAGCTGCTGATATATTGGTAGCATAATGTTTTCGTCATATATTTCGCTTTTCAAATAAAATCGATGTTCTGCTGCTCCTAATAAAATTAATATAGTTTGCCAATTAATAGCAAGAGTTTGAAGTGGCATATCTTGCTGAATATTAATAATTTTAGCATGATATTGAGCCGTTTCTTTTTCTAAATCTAATAAATTCTTTCCCACCCAAAAACTATGCTCAACGTACATGTAAGCAGAGTAAGCTGCATGTTCTAAATCTCCAGCATCAAGACCTATTAAATAAGCATTTAATAAAGGTTTAATAGTTTCTTTTATATGTTGTTTCCAACCTACTAAAAATGTATTAACAACAAATAAAACTATAGATTTAAAAATATGATTATTAAACTTTTCTAAAACTCCTAGAGCTAACTGACCATATTGATAACTTGAATCAATATCTTCATAATTACTATTTAAAGCAATACCATAAGTTCCATACGACATTGCTGATGCAGCGCAGTTCCCATATTCTAATGATAAATTGAGTTGTTTCAAAACTATTAAATTAAATAATGCTTGATTTGTAACAGCAGTGATTGGTAAAAGTCTGACTAAAACATTCATGACTATTAGCTTTTCTTGGTTATTCATGTTAGGTAAATTAATAAAGTTTTTAATTTCCTTCCCTGCTAAAGCTAATCGCGTCTTTTGAAAAAGAATATCAATATCTTCTTGTTTTGGTTTCTCTGGCAATTTTACACCTAATAATCCTAGAACTGTTAATCCTACTTGAATAGCTTCAGTAGCTTGACTTTGTGCTTTGTAAGTTTCAATACTAATTTGATAAACTTTAACCTGTTCTAGCAACGTTTTAGCATGTACTAACACTTTATAAATTAACTCTTCCGCGCGCTTAAACTCTCCACTAAGATAAGCTGCTTCTGCTGCGGCCTCATGCAAAGCTAAAGTTAACTCATATTTTGTTTCCCAAGTATTTTCTGCTAGTAATTCAATTCCTATATTTAAATAGTTGAATGCTGCTGAGTATGCTGTTGATGCCATCGCTTTATGTCCAGCAGTTAAATTCATTTCTGCCAATTCATCACGTCTTGTTTGTTCTGTAATTAAATCAATAGCAACATTAAACTGTTTGACTAACTCAAAAACTCTTTCTTCTCTTTGAACAATTGGAGTACTCTCAAACAGTAAATTTCCTATTTTTAAATGAGTTAACTGTTTTTCTTCTTCAGAAATTAATGTATATGCAGCTTGTTGTACCCGGTCGTGTACAAATTTATATTCTTGTTTGTATTTATGGTCTGAGTAAGTATTAATATCTATTACATCTTGATTTAAACTTTCATATAATACATTACAAGTTTCGGCTTTTGGTATAATTAACCCTTCTAGTAATGCATCCCATAGCTTGGCTGTTACATCTTCTAGTGACCCTTGATTAATAATTGCTAGAGTCTTTAAATCGAATTCGTTACCTATACAAGCAGCATATTTTAATAAGTTTTGAGTTGGTAATGGCAATTTTTCTAATTGTTTTGCCATGAATTCTACTACATCATCTGTAAAAGATAGCGCTTTAATTTTGTCCAACTCATATTCCCATTTTACAGTTTCGCTATTAAATCTAATTGCTTTTTCGTTATATAAATATTTAAGAAATTGATTTACAAAAAACGGATTGCCTTTAGTTTTAGTAAATACTATTTGATTTAGAACGCTTGTATTTGCCTCTTGATGATGAAGAGTATCCGCAATAAGAGAGTTTAATTGATTTTGAGTTAAAGGTTCTAATGTAATATAATTTACAATTGTTCCGGTTTTTTGAATTTCTTTGACTGTAATATCCAGAGGATGTGATTCGTCAACTTCGTTATTTCGATAGGCGCCAATTAATAGTAAACTTCTCGTACTGTCTTGCGTGTCGCTCATCAATAATTGAAGCAACTTTAAAGAAGCTGCATCAGCCCATTGTAAATCATCGATAAAAATAACTAATGGATTTTCTGGCGCCGCAAAAACATGAATAAATTTTTGAAATAATAAATTGAACCTGTTTTGAGCAGTACTACCAGAGAGCTTCTGAACTTCAGGTTGCGACCCAATAATAATTTCTAATTCTGGGATAATGTCTATAATAACTTGACCTTGTTCTCCTAATGCAGCCAAAATTTTTGCTTTCCAACCCTCAATTTTAGTCTCACTTTCACCAAGTAGCTGCCCAATTAAATCACGAAAAGCTTGTATCAACGCAGCAAAAGGTATATCTCGCTGAAACTGGTCAAATTTACCTTTAATAAAATAACCGCGATTTTTGACAATCGGTTTATGAACTTCATTAACTACAGCAGTTTTACCAACTCCAGAAAAACCTGTAACTAAAACCATCTCAACCCCACTACCTCCCCCCTTATTAAGGGGGGAGGTAGTGGGGATCGAAGTGCGTTCAAAAGCAGCGAGTAAAGTTTCTACATGTGTTTCGCGACCATATAGTTTTTCCGGAATTAAAAAGCGGTCTGATATATCCTCCAGTGCTAATTCAAAGGGAACAATATTTCCCATCTCCTGCCAAGAACAAAAGCAAACTTCTAAATCATGTTTTAAACCTAAAGCACTTTGATAACGTGCTTCGGCATTTTTTGACATTAATTTATTGACTATTTGACAAATAGTACTAGGGATATTTGGGTTAATACTTTGTATCGGTCTTGCTTGCTTTGCAAGATGACAATAAATTAGCTCGATAGGGTCATTGCTAGTAAAGGGTAATGTCCCAGTTAAAAGCTCGTAGAAAGTAACACCTAGCGAGTAAAAATCGGTGCGGTAATCGAGCGCGCGGTTCATACGTCCTGTTTGTTCAGGAGAAAGATAAGCAAGAGTTCCTTCTAAAAAGTCTGGATTTGTAAGCTGCTTAACTTCTTTAGGTAAAAGTGAAGCAATGCTAAAATCAATTACTTTAACTTCAAAAGTTGTAGGATTGATAAGAATATTAGCGGGTTTAATGTCTTTATGTATAATACGGTTACGATGTATGTTATCAAGGGCAGTAGCAACTGAAATAGCAATATGTAAAAAACAACTAATAAAATCAAGCTTGTTATTAAAGTGTAATAAATGATTTAGATATGTATAATTAGAGACTTTTGTTTCTTCTTGATTCAATAACTTTTTGATATCTTGAAGAGAAGTACCGCCAAAATCTTCCATTACTAAAGCATAGCCATTGCGGTAGTTTTCTAAGCTATAGGTTTTAACGACCCCAGGAAGGCTAAGATTTTTTGTGATTGTATATTGATTACGAAATTGAGCTACTTCATTAAAAGTTGGGTAATCATTCCGCATCATTTTAATGATGACAGATACTTGGTCTTTTTCTCTTATACCTCTGTAAACAAATGTTCTTGAACCTAGATAAACTTCTTCAATAATATGGTAGCCAGGAAGAGTGGGGATACTATTTAATGATACAGACATGTATTAATATACTCAAATATTCTCTACAAGTAGTATTCCCACCTTTTTACAGCTACTAACAGAACCATAGAAAATATGAATACTTTTGTAGAAGAAAAAATGTAGCTATTTATAAAATATGAGAAACCGAGTTTCAATGAATAAACCCGGTTTATCAGTCAAGCTTTTACTACGAACACAAACATTTAAAATAAAAAGCCTGATTGTTACAGGCTTATATGTTTTACGGCTAGCATAGCAGTACAACAAATCATTTAATTTTTTGTTTAATAAATGTCACTACTTGAGCTAACTGTTTTTTCAAGCTGTCTATTTCCACTTGCATTTTGGCAATTTTGTCATTTAACGCCTGAATTTCAGCTCCGTTTGTAGATGTTACAACACCGTTAGTTGGAGTTGCTCCATTTTTACCAGCAGCTTGTGCATTCACTTGGGTTTGGTCTTGGCGAGGTTGTTTTGACTTCGCCATTGCTGCTTTAATAGCATTAATCAACTGTTTTTGGTCAAAGGGTTTGTTGAGAAATTCAAAGTACTCAAAAGGTTCCGAGATTTTCTCAGTAACTTCTTCCTTTCGCCCTGACATGATTACCAAGGGTATTTTTCTCAAATCGGGTTGGGCTTGAATTTGTTGGAATACGTCCCATCCGCTCATTTTGGGCAAGAGAAAGTCCAGCATAATTAAGCTAAACTTTTCCTGTTGGATAAGTTTTAGCCCCTCAATACCGTCTTTTGCTTCAAACACTTGAAAGTTGCCCGAAGGAGGTAACATTTCTCGTACTTTTACCCTAACAACTGTAGTGTCATCGATAACTAGGATTTTGTTACTTGCCACGACTGATTTCTCTAACAGATACTTTAGTTTTAGATGGCTAATGCCGATTAGTAGACAATGAATCATCCCACTATATCCAATATTTATGTGAATTGGGGGATAGTAGATTCTGGGAAATATAACGATGATGTAAATTTATTGTGTACGTATCCACGTAGTAATGGTTTTTACTGATATCAAGGTGATATATGTCTTCAAATACAGAATTTAAATCAGAAATTTTGGCACTGCCTCAATGGCTACGGCGCCCAATTGGCAAGGCTAGCGAACTTTCAACAGTCCAGCAAATTATTAAGCAACGGCAAATACATACGATTTGCGAGGAGGGTCGATGTCCAAATCGGGGAGAGTGCTATGCTCAAAAAACTGCTACCTTTTTATTGATGGGTCCGACCTGTACAAGGTCTTGCGCGTTTTGCCAGGTTGACAAGGGACATGCGCCAATGCCTTTAGATATTGATGAGCCAACAAAGGTAGCTGAGGCAGTAAAGCTTTTGGGTTTGCGCTACGTCGTTTTAACCTCGGTTGCACGCGATGATTTGCCCGACCAAGGCGCCGGACATTTTGTAACTACAATGGCGAAGGTGAGAGAATTAAATCCTGAAACTCAAATCGAAGTTTTAACTCCAGATTTTTACGGTGACTTTTCTCGTATCGAAGCCATTGCTCAATCTAAACCCGCCTGCTTTAACCATAACATCGAAACAGTACGACGCTTAACTCCGAGAGTCAGACGTGGCGCCAAATATGACCGTTCACTTGCAGTACTGCAAATCGTCAAAGATGTTGACCCAACAATTCCGACTAAATCGGGTTTGATGTTAGGACATGGTGAGACACGCGCAGAAATCATCGAAACAATGGCTGATTTACGTTCGTATAAATGTGACCGCATTACATTAGGTCAGTACATGCGTCCTTCACTAGACCATCTACCAGTACAAAAATATTGGACACCAGAGGAATTTGACGAACTTGGCGATATCGCGCGCGAAATGGGTTTCCGTCACGTCCGTTCGGGTCCTTTAGTTCGCAGTTCGTATCACGCAGGGGAATAAGTAAAGGGTGAAGATCAAAAATATTTTTTACGAATGTAGGCAATGGGGACCGCTCTTTGGTATTTCTAAAGAAGTTCTTAAAATAGGAGTTCACATATATGGCACCTTCAGTTGGAAAAGACGTTGCTAATACTGGAGCAAAACCTCCCTATACCTATCGCACAGCTTGGGCACTTTTTCTTCTTGCTGGCAATTTGATAGTAGCTGCGTTCTATTTCCATATTCTTGAGTAATCCATAAGGGTAGAGGTGAAGGGGGAAACCCTTTTGCCTTTACCCTTCTTTACAAAAATAAATACACACGTAATTCAATTTGCTTGTGTCGAGTGCATTTACGACCATAGTAGTTTTTCGGAAAGCAGCATTACAACCGTAAAATTTCATACGTCAGACGAAGAGCCAAATGTGGTCAGGGTAATGGTACTGTCTACAGTAATCGTATTTACAGTCAGTTGGGTAAGTTGGTTGATTTAATTTGTAATAAACTGGGCAAATTGTGCATTCATGAGTTAATCTTGTCTAGTTGTTATTACGGTTTTGCAATGAATGATTTTTGATAATGAGTATCAACATTAAAGTTATATTTGACACTTTGGGTTTTAACTTATCAATATAGAGATAAATGTACGCTAATATACATGGGGACTTACAAGCACTTTTGTGCGTAGCCAAATTTGTTCAGTGGTCGATTTGACAATGCAGCAGTATTCGAGCTTACCAGAACAAAACTCACAAGTTGATTCAAAATCAACACTTTTGACCACGATTGAGCATTTGCGCGACCAATTATGGGTAGAAAGCAGCTTAAATCAGCTGCAATCTCATTTAAACGAATGCTTAATTTCCATTTGCAGTGACAATATACAGTGTTTAGAGTCTAAAATATTTCAAACTGTGGTCAATCAGCTTGGACTTGCGATTAAGTCGAGTCAAGTTGGTATTGCATTAGTTCAACCTGGGTCTACTTATGCAAAACTTTGCTATATCTCAACTGCTGCGGCGCCTGAAAGTGAAAATTTACAAGTTAAACTACAGCTAGAACAAACAATTAGTACCGATGAATTAAATTTGTGGAAAACACAGCAACCTCAATGTGCCTTCCCAATTACAGCTAGCCAAGCCAACACATTACTAGGATGGCTGATAATTGTCTACCCAACTCAAATTAAAGAAACTGCTTTTTTTAACACATGTAAGCAGCAGTTGCTAAAATTATCTGTTGAGCGATGTATTGCAGCGTTAATACAAGTGCGGCAGTTACAATCATTAGAACAAGTTTATCAAGATTTAAAGAATTATAATCAAGAGCTTCAGCGTACCAATCAACTCAAAAATCAGTTTCTTGCTAGCACCAGTCACGAAATTAGAACTCCATTAAGCTCAATTCTTGGCTTTACTCATTTATTAATCGCTCAAGGATTTGATGCCAGTCGCGAACGTCATCAAGAATACTTAAATATAATTCAGTCTAGCGGCAAGCATTTGCTAGCTTTGATTAACGATATATTAGACCTTTCCAAAATCGAAGCAAATCAAATGGAGGTGCAGTGGGAAGCTGTAGATATACCCGCAATTAGTCGAACTGTTTTTGCGCTGGTAAAAGAGAAAGCTGCAACAAAGGGTTTGAAGATGGTTTTGGATTTAGACCCTGATGTAACGAACATTATCGCTGACTCGCTACGACTCAAGCAAATGTTGTTAAATTTGCTTTTTAACGCTTTAAAATTTACCGAGTCTGGTTCAGTTGGTTTGCAAGTCAAAAAAATCAATGACTTTGTGCATTTTATAGTTTGGGATACAGGTACAGGTATACCATTCGAGCATCAAGGGGAATTATTTCAACCTTATTCGCAAATAGCTAATGTACTGGTAAGTCGTGATGAAGGAACAGGTTTAGGACTAGCGGTAACTCGCAAGTTAGCAGAACTTCACAGTGGTTATGTCGAAGTTGAATCTGAGATGAATAAAGGTTCGCGTTTTACAATTGTATTACCGTTGAATCAATCTATAAATGTTGAAACAGAAAATAATACAAATCAAATTGCAGGAATCGAGCATAATACCTATTGCCCACTTCCTGAAGTAATTTTATCTTCTAATCCTCCCTTAATTTTAATATTGGAGGACGACTTACCCAACGCACAAATGATGCAAACCTACTTAAGAAAATTAGGTTACAACATAGGGTGGGTAAAAAATGCTACACAATTTTGGGACTTTTTACAGCAACAATGCCCATCAATAATTCTGCTAGATATATATTTACCTGACTGCAACGGCTTTAAGTTAATCAAGCAACTACGTGAAAACGAGAAGTATAAAGATATAAAAATAATAGCTCAAACAGCGATGGCAATGAAAGGCGACCGTGAAACCTGTATTGCAGCTGGTTTTGACGATTATATTTGTAAGCCAATTGATTTACCACTACTTGCAGCACTTGTATCTAAATATAGTTAAATAGTAGAAACCCGGTTTCTCGCACAAAATTGTTATTTTTATTAGAAGTTATCAAATAAGAAACCCGGTTTCTGAAAGATGTTTAAAATAAAAACTGGCGCCATATAATATAAATCTATGTTAAATGAAAAACTTGATCAACTCAAAGCTTTATTTGCTCAAATGGAGCAAGCGCTCATAGCTTATTCTGGTGGTGTTGATAGTACCTTAGTAGCAAAAATTGCATATGATGTCTTAGGTACACGTGCTTTAGCTGTGACTGCTGTTTCACCTTCTTTGCTTCCAGAAGAGCTAGAAGATGCAAAAGTTCAAGCTGCGACAATTGGAATTCGCCATCAAGTAATCGAAACACACGAGATGGAAAATCCGAATTATACAGCAAATCCAGTTAACCGTTGTTATTTTTGTAAAAGCGAACTTCACGACACTCTTAGACCATTAGCAAACCAGCTTGGCTATCCTTATGTTGTAGATGGTGTCAATGCTGATGATTTACACGATTATCGTCCAGGTATTCAAGCTGCCAAAGAAAGAGGCGCCTTTTCTCCTTTAGCTGAAGTAGGCGCTAGTAAACTAGAAGTACGCCAGCTTTCACAGCAGCTTGGTTTACCGTGGTGGGATAAACCAGCACAACCTTGCTTAAGTTCAAGATTTCCTTATGGAGAAGAGATTACAGTAGCTAAACTGCAGCGAGTAGGTAGGGCAGAAATATATTTACGTAAACTAGGGTTTTCAAACCTGCGCGTCCGTTCTGAAGGTGATACCGCACGGATTGAATTACCAACCGAACACATTAAAGATTTTGTATCAGAAATTGATTTACAATTAGTTGTCTCAGTTTTTCAAGAACTCGGTTTTATCTATGTCACATTAGATTTAGAAGGTTATCGCAGCGGTAAGTTAAACCAAGTCCTTAATAAACAGTTAGTTAAAGCCAACTCTTTTCGATAAATTGTGGCAACAGAGAAAATATTAATAAGCCTCGTATTAAGTTCTTGCTCAAACAAGGCAATTTGGTACTACTGGTTTTGTTAACAGGTAGTACTCACACTTTGGCGCCGCTTGCATCATCCGTTACATCCGCTTATCATCCGTTGCCAATCTGACCACATTTACAAAATTTCTGCTTCAACAGGCACTAAGAAGCAGCCATTAATTCTCCAAATGCCTTCTGGCTGCTTGGACATTAAATATAAAGCCCTAACTGGAACCCCATCAGGGCCTAGAAGCAATACGAGCTGTGTAATATTTCCTTGAATTATAGTAATATTCTCAAACAGTACCGAACGGGGACGATAAACAGGTAGATACCCTGTTTTCACCATTTTGAGAAAATTCTTCGCCGTTTGAAATTGCGTCCTAATTTCAGGACTTGCGAAAGCAAACGCTTCTTCGGCGTTGTCTTGTTGAAACGCTTGCAATTGCTGTTCAATCACGAAACGAATAGCTGTGCTATCGCTATCAGTTACTTTCATTCTAATGCAGGAGTTAGTTAATGCCTATAATTTCACCTTTTTGATTAATTTTCATTGAAGTTTTAGGAAAATCTTTTTTTATCAGGTCGCGCACTAGTTTGACCGTGCGTTTATTCTTGTCAATATGAGGAATTCCTTGTTTATCCATATGAACTGGAATAATTTTACCTTCAACCAAATCTCCAGTTTGATTTAACTTTGCTTCTAGAATCATTGAGTAACCAGTTTCGGCTGTTGTGGATAAAGTTCTATATCCCAGAAAGTTACCCAAAGAATAAGCTATTAATTTACCTTTGTAAATTTCCATCGCTCGTGGTACATGTGGCCCATGTCCCAAAACCATATCGGCGCCTGCATCAACCATTGTTCGGGCAAACTTAACTGAATTACCACGATTTTCACCATAAAAATATTCGTTACTGTTTCGAGTTCGCAACGCATTGGTACCTTCGGCGCCTGCGTGCATTGACACTATCACAACATCAGCTTGCTTTTGTGCTGATTTAACGAGTTGTGCAGCAGTTGCTATATCGTGAATCGAGTTGTAATAATCATATGGCGCAAATCCAACCATTGCTACCTTAATGTTATTACTATTAAGGAAAAGAATTTGATTTTTATGACCTAGAGTATTAATACCTACCTTTTTTAAATTTTTAACCGTGTCACGAAAACCCACCACTCCAAAATCTAAAGCATGGTTATTCGCGACATTGAATACATTAAATCCAACATCAGCAAATAGTTTGGCATATTCTGGTGGCGACCGAAAAGCAAATGTTTGACCTTTGGTGATATCTTTGGCGCTATAGCGATAGTTTGTTAAAGAACTTTCAAAGTTGCCAAACAATATATCAGCATTGGCTAAGTATTTACGTACTGATTGAGGAATTAATTTATTACGATTGCTAGGTAATCTATTGTTAGGATAATTAGTACCAGGAATAACATCCCCAACAGCTTGAATTGTAATCGAATCAGGAAAAATTTGCTCCTCAGTTACCGGAGGCAATATGGGTAGAGAGTCTGAAGGTTTCGACGGTTTATCAGATGCCTGTATTTTACCCATCCGAATCGCACTACCAAGAGTAATACCCACACATAAACATGTACTAACAAAGGTAAGTAAAAGTAATTTTCCTAACCACCGATTGAGCATAATCGCACCTCTTCACGCAATGAAGTACAGTTTAGCTCACTAATCTACTATGTCTAGGTATATTTTATTTCAATATTATTATTGGTGCCTTATAGCTGGAGCAATGGGAAAACAGCTCTGTTTAAGTCATTTTACTTTTAATAAAGAAAATATCTCTGCCACTTGCACCTGCCAGTTAGACAAAGTGTTAAGAACAGGCAAGACATCTGTATCGTACTTTACCGATGGTAATTGATTTGGTTGAAATACCATTATTGATCTGTCATCAGGGTCAATAAACCAACCAAGTTTTGTTCCGTTGCTAATGCAGAAAATAATTTTATTAATTACGCGGTTGGGATATTGATTGGGTGAAAGGATTTCGATAGTCCAATCAGGATAGCTATTAAACCTATTTGCAATTTCTCCGTTTGCATCGGTGGGTATGCGTGACCACTCAAATACGGCAATATCGGGAACTAGCGAGCGTCCACCAAAAGTGCAACGCAGTTCTGTTAGCGCTAAAGTTTTTTGACTTGGTTCTCCTACCTGATTAATTGTGGCTGGTAAACGAGTTTGAATAATGCTATGTTTTCCCTGTGCCATCGGTTTCTGGTAGATATGGCCTTCAATATACTCGCTTGCTGGTTTCGTTTCAGGTAAATTCAGAAACTCTTCTAAAGAAACGGTTGATGATAACTGAGGTGATAACGTCATAACTAATTGCCTTTAAGACTGTTTGTGAGCGCTTCTCCATTTTGACTCAACCGACGCGCGCTGTATTTTATTTATAAAAAGAATAATCCTATGTTCAATAGACACGGCGGTTTGGGTGCCTTTGATTGTCTAAGACTATCATTTATTTAAGAAATAATCGGAGAGGGGGGGATTCGAACCCCCGTTGACATTGCTGCCAAAACGCATTTCGAGTGCGTCACCATCAACCACTCGGACACCTCTCCAGGTTTTCTATTTTATATGCGCTCATAATTATAGCATGACTATTGGTTAGTTTTAACTGTTTTTTGCGGAATTCCCCACCCTCTATGTAGTAGGGTGGGGATGGATAGCAAAACAACTACGAGGTACACCCTTCATGGGCATCCGAGTTGTTGTTAATCTCTGGGCTTGGTAATCTATCAATCCAATCTTCAATTAGTTGAGTCATTGTTTTTTCTTTACTTGCTGCATATAACTTAAGCTTATTAAGTCTCCGCTCAGTTATACGTAAATTCAATGTTTTATTTTTCATGTATATCGTTACATTGTCTGTACATTTGGTATTATAGATGCATAGACAACGCTCCGGACAAGGCGGTGATTATTAGTGACGTTCAAAAGCAAGCAACAAAAAGAATTAGATAAAGAAAAGAACAAAGATACATATATTTCAACTGTTGTGCAGCATCTGAAACTATCAAGTCTTGGATATGCCGTAGTATCTGAAAATAAATCAAATGTTTTAGGAATAGATATTGGTTTAAATAACTTTGTTACCTGTATTCCTAATACTGGAGAGCAAGGTTTTATCATAAATGGGCGACCGTTAAAAGCAATAAATCAGTTTTATAACAAAACTGTATCCAAGCTGAAAAAAGGCAAGGATGAGAATTTTTGGAGTGGGAGTTTAGCTAGAGCTACACAAACCAAAAACAACCAAGTGCGTGATTTTATTAAAAAATCGGCACGTGTCATAATAAACAAGTGCCTAGAATCAGGGATAGGTAAAATTGTCTTCGGTTGGAACGAGGGGATTAACAATGAAATAGATAATGGACGTGTCAATAACCAAAACTTTGTACAAGTTCCATTCACTGCATTACGTGACACCCTCAACTATCTGTGTGAAAGGTATGGAATAGAATTTGTAGTTTTAGAAGAATCTTACACTTCAAAAATGTCATTTTTTGATGGCGATGAATTACCCGTATACGGTAAAGAAACCGAAGACCAGAAGAAACTCAAACCTTCTGGGAAAAGAACAAAACGGGGTGAATATAAAACAGGTAACGGAACAATTATAAATGCCGATGCTAACGGTGCATCAAATATCTTGAGGAAAGCAAAAATCGACATATCTAAAATTACTTTTTTCGTATGCCAATTCATAGCTAAAATCAACATTTGGATAGGTAAAAAATTACCATCACGTAAAGGTACGGCAGCAAGCTTGTCTTGTTGTACGACTATAGGAGTAACTGAACCTGCGTAAGTTTATTAGAAACCCCATCCGCGCGGAGCGGTGGGGTGGTTCATAGTGCTGAGGTCTTATTTTCCATCGTCTGTATAAAAGTCTCAAACTGTCCGTTCGGTTTCCATTGAATTGCACCATCACGTCCGG
>ERZ1066120.570-NODE-570-length-32650-cov-41.769412_pt1 | contig 32650 bp, 31 predicted proteins | sample MGYA00382767_ERZ1066120 | MGnify/ENA primary metagenome ERZ1066120 (study PRJEB33369, sample SAMEA5778350) | biofilm metagenome | biome: Industrial cooling water; feature: Water cooling tower basin; material: Biofilm | place: United Arab Emirates | collected...
AAAAACAGACCCAAATAAACGAACACAAGAAGCAATCAAAGAAATGAACAAATAAGTTAAAAGTGCTGAGTGCTGAGTGCTGAGTGCTGAGTGGTAATTCCTAATTCCTAATTCCTAATTTCTAACTCCTAACTCCTAACTCTACTCAGCACTCAGCACTTTCTACTCAGCACTTTATATTAGGCTTTTTTCAACCAGCTAAACATCGCACGTAGGTCTTTGCCTACTTCTTCGATAGGGTGTTCAGCTTCTCTACGACGCATTGCGGTAAAACCAGCTTTACCAGATTGGTTTTCCAAAACGAACTCGCGAGCAAACTGTCCGGTTTGAATTTCGGTGAGAATTTTCTTCATCTCGGCTTTTGTTTGGTCGTTAACAATACGCGGACCGCGAGTATAATCTCCATATTCGGCAGTATTCGAGATACTATCGCGCATTGTTGCCAAACCACCTTCGACTACTAAGTCAACAATGAGTTTGACTTCGTGCAAACACTCAAAGTATGCGAGTTCAGGTTGATAACCAGCTTCTACTAAAGTTTCAAAACCAGCTTTGATTAAAGCACTCAAACCACCGCAAAGTACAGCTTGCTCACCAAATAAGTCAGTTTCGGTTTCTTCGCGGAATGTCGTTTCTAAAACTCCTGCACGTGTTCCACCTATACCCTTAGCATATGCCATTGCTCTATCGCGTGCTTGTCCACTTGCGTTTTGATACACAGCAAACAATGCGGGTACACCTTGTCCTTGTTCGTAGGTGCGACGAACTAAATGTCCGGGACCTTTCGGCGCCACCATAACAACATCTACATTAGATGGTGGTACAACTTGACCGAAGTGAATATTGAACCCGTGAGCAAAAGCGATAACGTTTCCTTCCTTGAGGTTTGGTTCAATTTCTTCCTTATAAACAGTCTTTTGAACTTCATCGGGCAACAGTATCATAATAAAATCTGCTGCCGCCGCCGCATCCGAAACACTCTTAACCGTCAAACCTGCTGCTTCAGCCTTTCCTGCTGACTTACTACCCGGATACAGTCCAACAATTACGTTCATGCCACTATCTTTTAAATTTAAAGCGTGAGCATGACCTTGTGAACCATAGCCGATTATCGCAATCGTTTTTCCAGCTAAAAGGTCTAAATTTGCATCTGTGTCATAATACATCCGAGCCATAGGTAGCGTCTCCAGTCAGCAAGCACCTGTTTTATTGCAGACCTTAGATTCTACCGCATAACTATCACCAAAAAATATTAATCTATATTATTCCTATATTAAATTCCTCCTAAAAGCCATCCCAGACCCACGCTCAAGGCCGAGGCGCCTGTTAAAATCACGATTGATGCTGGATAATTGTGCGAAAATCGATTCAGCCGACTGCCAGCGTTAGAAGCTGTAACCAGCATATTACAAAACCAAATTAGACGTAGTACTATCTCCCAATTAGAAAGTTTGAGCAGTATCAATGCAATCACGATTATAAACAACAACATAAACAAACCACTATCACTCACTACATCTATGAGGACAAATCCAAAAAAAAATATATGAATACCGTATAAAAGTATTGCTACGACGTATGGAGATGGTAAATTTAAGTTAACAATTGTAAAAGAGAGTACGCTCCAGGAAATTATTACGAAAAAACCTAACACCCGGAAATATTCCGCTACATGATATATAATATAGATTAAAGGAAAAAGTGCAAAATAAATCACTATTCCTAAAGGCTGCGAAGATGCTCGTAAAAACCAACCATTACAACAAGAAATAACTGCAAACGCTATTAACCATAGCCAATCATGCGATTGTACCCTTTTTAATAATCTAATCGGTTGGTATTTCTGGTATATAGTTTTCCCTGAAGGTTTTGAAGGTAACATTACTATTTCATATTCATCACCCTTAAATCTATCAGTATAAGTTTTACGACCTGTGATAAACGCAACACAATTACTTAATTATGCAAAAAATCATTCGTTGATTCGAGTGAGCAATAAGAAATAAAACTTATCAATAACGGCTAATTAATAGAATGCTTCTATATTTTGTCGGAAGGCAATTAAAGCGTGTTTGCCTCGTTCTTCTTTTAGTGCCCCAAGGATGGTATCAGATTCTTCTAATGAAACAATTGTCTTGATTTCAATATTAGTATTATATCCAGCTAAATCTGACAAGCGTCTTCCGTGCCCACCTTCACCTTGTACCTGATTAATAGTATATCCAGTTACATTATGACTTTTCAGTAACTTTACAATACGGTCTTTCAACACCGTTTCCCCAATAATAGTGATTAACACGGCGGGTTGAACGGGATTAATAACTGAGTCTAACATTAACAACTCCAAAAAATAAAATTTAAATACTTATCTTGCATCTGCAACAGTTCTAGCTCTATTTACTTTGAGTGTATATCCCATCCACTCAGTACCTACTAACGCACTAATCGCTGCCATCTCTTGACTATCTGTTTCCATTTCTACAACCGCGAATCCTCTCTTCTCTCCTGTTTTTTGGTTTGTAGATACTAAAATTCTTTTAACTACTCCATACTTTAAAAAAACTTGTCTAATATCATTATCTTCCACTTCATCAGATAAATTACCAATATAAACTGACATAAAGATATCTCTTAAGTAAAATCAATGTTATTCAGGTAAATAATTACACTATTGTTTTACTTAGATGTTGCTAACAAAAATGGTTTCATCCAAATCATTAACAAATATAAAAAAAACAAATTACTGTTTTTATGTACTTAATTAAATCTTATCAGTAAATCGACCAGTTAATTGTAAACATTTATGTCTAAGAAACCGGGTTTCTAGGCAAATCTTCATTTTTATGACAAAATTGGCTAGAAACCGGGTTTCTTGCGACAAGCTACGCTAAAAAAACCTTAATCTCTCGTACAGAAACCCGGTTTCTAGGGTTTCTACGATTTTCGTTAAGAAGCTGTTTCTTTATCAATTTGCTGAATTTCGGCTTCGGATAATTTAATATCACCTGCACGTGCCGAGTCTTCAATGCTAGAAACTTTACTGGCGCCTGGTATTGGTAAAATACATGGTGACTTTGAGCGTAACCAAGCTAAAACAATACCATATACCGATACGCCTTTTTGTGTTGCGAGTTTGCCGATAATAGAAATATCTTGCAAATCTGAATGTCGTCTGCGACCCCCAAACGGACTCCAAGGTAAAAAAGTCAAGTTTTCTTGCTGGCAATATTCTAAAACACCATCATACTCAGGTTGACGATACCAAGGACTATATTGATTTTGCACTGAAATAATATCTACAACATCGCGCGCTTGTTTTATTTGGTCAACGGAAAAATTAGAAACTCCAACAAACCGAACTAAACCAGCATCAACCGCTTCTCGTGCAGCTTTTAATGATTCTTCTATAGAATAGTCTGGGTCAGGTGAGTGATATTGCCAAATGTCAATTGGTTTACTACCACCCAACGCTTCATAACTAACGCGAATAGCAGAGCGTAAATGTTCGGGGTTGCCGTTACGAGTCCAGCTTTGGTTCGGACGCATTAACCCACCTTTGGTAGCAACAACAATATTACTGGTATCACCACTGTAAGTTTGTAGTGCTTTACCAATCAATCGCTCATTATGGTGTTTATCAGATTCGTCTTTACAATATGAGTCCGCAGTATCAATAAAAGTAATGCCTAAATCCAAAGCACGATGAATAACTTCTATTGATTGCGACTCATCCGGACGTTCGTATACTGACATTGGCATGGCGCCTAACCCAATAGCACTTACGGTAATACCAGTGTTGGCTAATTGTGTTGTCTGCATAATTTAAGGTAAAAATGATTAACAGGACTTATTAATCAATGTATATCCAAAATTCTCTTGTGGAATGGTCATTGTGGAATGGTCATTGTGGAATGGTCATTGTGGAATGGGCATCCTTGCCCGTTCCTTATCCAGGGCGGGCAAGGATGCCCACCCCACAAGATAGTTAATTTTGATAATCTCTAAATAATTTTATTGTCATCAGAATCTATAAATTCTGGTAAGTCCTGATTTGTGTAGTACTCTATTACTTGTTTGAGGGGGAACTGATCAGATGATTCCGAGCGCGCTTTCATGCCCAACGCAATCTGCACTTCATCCCAGTCTCCTACCAAGAAAGTTGGCACACATTCAGCAGCAAAAGCTTTTTCAATGACAGGCGCCGCTTCTAGTGCTTTTAAATCAATTAGTTCACCAACTAGAAAAGCATTAACCTCTGGGTCGTTAATAGTAAAATTATTTAATAAGTTAGTTATAATTTCAACACATTTAGAACGTGCTTCTGGATGAATTTGAGCGATACGAGTTAATGCGCTAGCAGCGTCTGCACGTTGGTAAGTATCGCGTGACGAGTCTACTATATATGCTTCGAGTGGTTCAATTGCAGCAGTACCTATTTTGGCTAATGCACCAGGTAACTCTAAACTCATGCGGTCATCTTCTTCAAATGCCCCAAATAAATAAATTAATGGTTCAATAGCTTCTACCGCGCGCAGTTGACCCAATACTCTTACTGCATGTACTGGCGCCCAAGCTTGCAGGTTTTCATTTGTGTCTTCTATATCGTCAGCACCAATAGATAAATCTTCATCACAAGCCATGCGTATTAAGTCAGGTACGTGGTGCAAAGTAAAACCTAGTTCCCCTACATAATCAGGTATTTCCTTGATTTGACTGCAATCTCCGTAAGTTAGCAGCTTGTTTACAGGAGACGGATAAGAAGATAATGCCATGTTTAATTTATTTGTAGTTTTATTTGAGTTTTTTATTGCAATTTGTATGGTGGGCATTGCCCACCTTACTTTTCGTTACGTAAATCGTAACGGCAACTATCTAGAGACAGATAAACCCACATACTAGCATTAATGTTATTTATGTGAGGTTTGACTATGAATAAGGTAAGTGTATTTTTTACTACCCTTTTGGGTGGAATTATTTTAAGCAGTTGCGCTACTGCGAATAATGCAGGTAGTGAAACAATGTCAATACCACAAAATTCATCGGCACTTAATCAAATAGCAGCTACAATACCAGCAACTGCTGATACAGCTAATAAAGCAACACCAAAAACTTTGGCGCCTACCAAGGTAAAATCACAGTTAATTAAAAAAGCAACTATGAGTATAGTTGTAGAGTCAATTGACAAAAGCATTAACGAAGTGACGCAAATCATTGACAAACAGCAAGGTGATTTAATCAAACTTGCTCAAAATCAACCAAAAGATGAGTTCGCGCGTTCTACTGCATCAATACAGTTGAGAGTTCCACAAACTTCGTTAGATAATACCCTTACTCAACTGGCTAAATTAGGAATTGTTAAAAACCGTAGCATCACAGCAGAAGATGTTGGGGATAGAATAGTTGATTTTCAAGCACAGTTAGTTAATTTGAGAAAAACTGAAACAAATCTTCAAAAAATTATGGATAAAGCTGGTTCGGTACGCGATACATTGAGTGTGTCGCAAGAACTGAGCAATGTTCGTGACTCTATCGAGCGAATTGGCGCCCAACTCAAGAATCTACAAAACCAAGTCAGCTATTCGACTATTTCCTTAAATTTAGAAGCGGCAGTCTCTACTAAAAATCCCCAACGTGGTTTTGGGTTGCAAGTTCAAGAAACTTGGAATAAATCAACCAACTCAGTTGGTAAATTTAGCATGGGACTATTGAAACTAGCTATTTGGCTCATGGCTTATAGTCCATATGTATTTATTCTTGCTTTTGGTATTTACGGCTTTAATCGTTGGCGGTCTGCAAAAACTGGGGTTAAGTTAGATTAGACATGGACACATTTAATTAACGCCATTTCACCCTTGTTCATGAGTACGATACCATTTACAAATCAAGGATATCGGGTCATACGCGAACTCGGTTGCAACCTCAATGGAGGTCGTGTAACATACTTAGCGCAACGTATAAATACTGAAGATAAAGTTGTTATTAAGGAGTTTCAGTTCGCACGCTCTAGCGTTCAAAGCTGGTCTGGTTTTAAGGCATATGAACGTGAAATACAAGTTTTACAAGGTTTAAACCATCCTGGGATACCACGCTATCTCGACTCTTTTGAAACTCCATCAGGGTTTTGTATGGTGCAAGAGTACAAACATGCTCAGTCTTTGTCTGTACCACGCAGCTTTGCTTTTGATGAAATTAAGCAAATAGCTGTTTCTGTGCTGTCTATTCTTATATATTTACAAAACCGTATTCCCCCTATTTTTCATCGCGACATTAAGCCAGAAAATATTTTAATTGATGATAATATCAATGTTTATTTAGTTGATTTTGGATTTGCTCGTATTGGTAGTCATGATATGGCGATGAGCAGTGTTGCGATGGGGACACTCGGTTTTATGGCGCCAGAGCAAATTTACAACCGTCAGTTAACCAAATCTACAGATTTATATAGTTTGGGTGCGACATTAATTTGTTTGTTAACAGGCGCCAAATCCGGGGCAATGCATACTTTAATTGATGAAGATGGGTGTATTGCTTTTAAACATTTAGTTCCTCAGTTGAGTTTGGGGTTTATCGAGTGGCTTTCAACGATGGTTCAACAAAAACCCAAAAACCGCTTTAAAGATGCGAATACAGCACTTCTGGCACTAAAACCACTCGATATTGTCCCCTTATGTGTTGCAAAAATTGATAAAACAGAACTTGAATTTACGGCTGGGCAAATTGGTGAAAAACTTTCGCAAACGATTACTATTCTTAATGATAATCCAGAAACAACGTTAGTCGCTTGGTGTGAAGTGGCACCTCATAGTAACGATGCTCCACACACACCTCATAGCCATGATTGGATTGATTTTACGCTCCGGCATTTTAACGGTGAGAAAATTCTATGTAAAGTGACAATTGATACAAGCCATTTAATGGCAGATAAAATATATTATCGCCAATTACTATTACATACAAATTCAGCGGTTGAAATTCAAACTATTCAAATAAAAATTAAAACTGCTGCGTTACCAATAATTCAATATAAACAACCATACGCATCACTTTTATTATTATTGTTGACTTCTGGGGCAATGGCGTGGACTGGTGCGGCTGTTGCGGCTGTTATTGCTGCTATATTAATGACGGTTATTGGGGCTGGTATTGTTGTTGTCGATGATATTGTATTTGGGGCTGCGGTTGCGTCTTTGTTGGGTTGCTTTCTGGGGGTTGCAGCAGGGCCAATTTTTGGAACTTTCTTATCTGTAATGGTAGCGATTGAATTTTGGTGTATCACTAAAGCTGGTATAAGCCACATAGAGACTATCAATCAGGGTGTCAATCAAATTACATTTACGACAAATCTTAAAAAAGGATTTAGTCAGGCAATTGGTATTGTAATGGTTGTGCTTACAGCGTTATTGGGTTCTTGTACAGGTTTAGTATTAAAGACTGGTATCATCAACTTTTGGGTAATATTGACAATCGCGTCAACTAGTTCTAGTTTAGCTGGAATTTTTATTTACCTACCAATTTATCGGCGCCGACTGGTTGGTAAGTATCTCAAGTCAGAGAAACGCCGAATAAAACCGTGAAGCTAAGAACATGAGTGGTATTTAAATTGTGTAGATTCGTTCCTAAAATGTACTGGCGATAACGAAATGTTGGTGCATAGGGATGCCAAGATAAAAAGGAGAAGCGTATTTAACCGAGACATGCCAGAACTACGCCATTCGATTGCTCATCACTACCACGAACGAACTAAGTACGACCCCGATACTATAGCGTCGAAAAACCAGGGTTTGGATTGGTCGAAACAACCTGTACCGTTTAAAGAATATAAAATTGGTACGGTTTTTGACCTCAAACCATATATCCAAGAATCTTCATTAGATTCGGAAGATAATACTGATACACAATGGTGGCGCCGTTTATCGCGGTTGCTGTTTTGCAGCTACGGTTTAACAGCTAGAATGCCATCAATGGGGAGTGCCGTATTTTTACGCTCGGCGCCAAGTGCAGGTGGTTTATATCCAGCCGAAATATATATAGTTTCGCGAGGTACACCCTTGTTACCTGCTGGTTTATATAACTACCAGTCACGAACCCATTCGCTACTGCAATTCTGGGAAAATAATGTTTGGGAAACATTGCAGGATGCTTGTTTTTGGCATCCTGCTTTGGAAAGTACTCAGCTTGCCATCGTCATTACTGCGGTTTTTTACCGTTCAGCATGGCGTTATGAAGACAGAGCATACCGTCGAATATTTCTTGATACGGGACATTTATTGGGGAATATCGAACTATCTGCTGCGACGTGTGACTTTCGACCTCATCTAATTGGTGGTTTCGTCGATAAAGCCGTCAATGATATGCTTTATATTGACCCAGAACAAGAAGGCGCCACCGCAGTCCTTCCGATAGCCGATTTACTTGATATTAAACAAAATTTGCCTACTGGACGTACAGCTTTACCATCAGCGACCGAAACAGAATATCCTAAAATCCCTGACGGTGAACTTCTTAAGTACATTCATACTGTAACGCAAATTTTGCCAGGTACAACAGGAAAACTCAATTTACCCGAAATCAAGCAAAATAAATCTATCGAAGATAAATATAAATTTCCCTTCTGTCAAAAAATTTCAACCCTAACAACTCAAATCGACTGGGGAGATAAACTTGATAAACTCTCTTCAACAATCCTTAAACGCCGTTCCACTAGAGCATACAGCGGAGATGATTTAACATTAGATGAACTCAAATCATTACTCGATTTTACATACCAACCTCAACATTATATAGACCAAGAATTAGATATCTCGCCCGATTACTTCGACCTGAATTTAATACAAACCTTTATTGCGACCTCTGGAGTCGAAGGACTCGAAGCAGGATGTTACTATTACGCACCCGCTTCGCAAGAATTACGACAAATTCGCTTTAAAAACTTCCGCAGAGAATTACACTTTCTTTGTTTAGGACAAGACCTTGGTCGCGATGCATCCGCTGTTATTTTCCATACAGCCGATTTAAAAGCATCTGTATCTCAGTATGGAGATAGAGTTTATAGATACCTGCATATGGATGCAGGTCACTTAGGGCAAAAACTAAATCTTGCTGCTGTTCGTCTTAATATTGGAGTTAGCGGTATTGGGGGATTCTTCGATGATAAAGTCAACGAAGTTTTGGGTATTCCTCTTTCGGAAGCGGTATTATACATAACTACAATAGGGCGCCCAATGTAAACACTTTCCTATATTATGGAATGGGCATCCCCTTGTGGAATAGGCATCCCCTTGTGGAATGGGCATCCCCTTGTGGAATGGGCATCCTTGCCCGTTCCATATAAAGACATTCTCAAAAACATAGATTAAACTAGCGCATGTAAAAACTAACACCCTTTCCAAATGTCCCTAAGACCACTTTTAATTACTGCCTCAGTCCTGCTAACCACAACCACAGTCTCAAGTAACGCTTTTGCCCAAAGCAAAGGGACACCCGGTAAATTTGACTTCTACGTACTAGCTCTATCTTGGTCTCCTGACTATTGTGCAGCCAAAGGAGACAGTGACCCGCAACAGTGTAAACAAGGAAAAAAACTAGGTTTTGTTTTACACGGACTTTGGCCCCAATACCAAAAAGGATATCCCGCAAGCTGCACCACCGAAAGATTGCCAGAAACAGTCAAACAGCAATTTCCTAATTTATTCCCTAGTGCCAAGCTTTACAATCATGAATGGCAAAAACACGGTACCTGTACAGGCTTAACCCCAGCACAGTATTTAACATTATCAAAACAAAAAAAAGACTTTGTATCAATTCCTACAGATTACATTAAACCAAGCAAACCCTTCCGTACCACTATAAATAAACTACAAAGTGATTTTGTTGGCGCCAACCCAGCATTTACTAGTCAAAGTATAGCCCCTTCTTGCTCAGGTTCCGGACGCTTTTTGCAAGAAATCTTAGTTTGCTTTACCAAAGATGGCAAACCAGGCCCTTGTAGCGCAGAAGTAATTAGACGTTCTCAAAGAAGTTGCGGTCAATCAGACTTCCTAGTCCGCAACGTCAGGTAAAATATCAAAATTGGGCATAATGGAAAAGAACCCCTCGGCTTGAGTTATCTTAAGCCGGGGGAGTTAGTCAAAAAGAATCGAAAAATAAACTATGGCTGGTCGGAAAACAGAAAAAGCTAATTCCTTGAAAATTACCAAGCGCGCTGAAGATTATTCACGCTGGTATCTCGACATCATTAATGGAGCCAAACTTGCAGAAGATTCAGGAGTTAGAGGATGCATGATTATCCGACCAGAAGGTTATGCCATCTGGGAAAAAATACAGCAAACCTTAGATAAGATGTTCAAGGAAACTGGTCATGTTAATGCATACTTCCCAATGTTAATTCCTGTGAGCTACTTCTCCAAGGAAGCTGAACATGTTTCTGGTTTTGCGAAAGAGTGTGCTGTAGTTACTCACCATCGTTTAAAATTGACAGAGGATGGAACCATTGGTGTAGATACAGAAGCTGAATTGGCAGAACCATTAGTTGTAAGACCGACCAGCGAAACCATTATTTGGTCTGCATACAAAAATTGGATTCAAAGCTATAGAGACCTGCCTATTCTCGTAAATCAGTGGGCTAATATCTGTCGATGGGAACTTAGAACTCGTCCCTTTTTACGTACTGCTGAATTTTTATGGCAAGAAGGACACACAGCTCACATAACATATGAGGAAGCTGAAGTTGAAGCACGCCAAATTTTACAAATCTATAAAACTTTTGTCGAAGACTATTTAGCAGTTCCTGTATTTGATGGATTAAAAACAGAGAATGAGAAATTTCCAGGCGCCGACCATACTTATACAATCGAAACAATGACACAAGACCGTCGTGCCATTCAAGTAGGTACTAGCCATCACCTTGGAACAACATTCTCACATGCTTTTGACGTTAAGTATTTATCAGCACAAGGTACTTTGGAGTATCCATTTGCGACAAGTTGGGGTATAACAACCCGTCTTATTGGTGCCATGATTATGGCTCACTCTGATGATCAAGGATTTGTTTGCCCTCCTCGTGTTGCTCCATTACAAGTTGTTGGCATCCCAATTTATAAGACTGACGATGATAAACAGACTGTATTATCTGCATTTGAAGAATTACAACAAAGATTCAGATTAATTGATAAATTCTCATTTCGAGTAGACGTGCGTGATAACTTAAGTCCTGGCTTCAAGTTTAATGATTGGGAACTGAAAGGTATTCCGCTGCGTTTAGAGATAGGTCCCAAGGATTTAGCAAATGGAAGTTGTATTTTAGCAAGACGCGATACAGGAGAAAAGATTAATGTACCACTTGACCAATTAGAAGAACGAATACCTGAAATACTGGATTCTATTCAAAACAGTTTATTTAGAAAAGCTCAAGAATTTCAGCGTCAGCATACTTACAAAGTAGATACGTATGACTCATTTAAAAATGCCATTGAGCAAAAGCCTGGTTTCTACGTAGTTTATTTTGCTGGGGCGCCTGAAGACGAAGAAAAAATCAAAGAGGAAACGAAAGCAACTAGTAGATGTATAGCTTTTAGTTTGCAAGACAATAGTATCGGTAAATGCTTCTATACCGGAACAGAAACATCTCAACGTGTTATATTTGCTAAAGCTTATTAAAAAGTTTTATTCAGAGGATGTTTGAAAAGTATAAAATTAAACTATAGCTTTGGAAAATCCCCCCAACCCCCCTTAATAAGGGGGCTAAAAACCGCTATTTTCCCCCCCTTATTAAGGGGGGCCAGGGGGGATCGATTCCGATAAAATCTCTTAACCGAGTAGTATTGGGGCTTAAATGACTCTTTTCCCCCCTTATCAAGGGGAGCCACCCCCCGTGCGGAGGTCTCCTCCGTTGAGGGGAGTGGCGTGGGTTAGGGGGGATTTAACACTGCGTATTGTGTATTAAAGATAACTTTTCAAACATCTCTAAGGCTTAACATCACTTTCACCGCGCATTATTTTGAAAACATCTCTCACAACCTTATTACGAATTTCGCTCAAGCTTGTAAAAGGTAGCTTTTTAATTTTGAGTTGTTCAAAATATTGAACCAGTCGGTCACAATGACTCTCGAAGTGACCATTGTAACGTTTCTGCCCGCAGTAATTACCTTCTAGCACTAATTTATTCGAGCTAGTCGGTAAATATTTTAACAAGGAATTAACTTCTTTCCAGTCAGAATTAGAATCATGTAGAAGCAAAATGCATTTAGATGTAGCAGCCCATATTTTTCCTAAGTCAGCAAATTGTGTAAGACGATGGGGATATAAACCCCTGATTAGAGAATCTCCTTCACAAAATATTCTTTCTGAGTAGAATGTTCCGTCGTCAGCTATTTTGCCTTTGGTTCCATCTTCAGCAAGTGCAGAGCAATAAGTAAACATTCTTATAGATTCATTGAGTTCTTCTTTTAACTCACTTCCAGAATTTTTATCTTCACATAATTTTATCATACCCATTGCAAACAGTAAAATGCTTGAATGTGTTCCAAATAAATAAATTGATTTTGGCTCGTCAGTACAAATTTGCTTTAATATAGAAAAATCAACAACAATTACATTATTGTCGGTTTGATTAATTTGTTCACGCTTGGTAGTATTATTACTTAATTCTTGAATTAGAGGTACAACCTGTATTTGTATATTGCCATAATTTTCATAAAATTTTCCATTTCGATTCGTATTTGTAATTCTACCGCCATTATCTTTTATTTGTTGGTAACAAACGTGTCCAAGATTTTTATAACAAATTAAAGCATGGTCTATTAGTCGTTTAGCCCAGTCCATACATTCTTCTTTAGCAAATCCTGTCGGCAACTGTTTATAATCACCCAGATAAGCTACCGTGATATAGCACCAACTTTGGTAAGCAGAGCAATAAGCATAAAGTAATGGGTTTCCATCTCTAGCTGCATAAATTCTAGCTTTTTCTAACAAACGAATTGGTTCTATTAACCTATCCCATCTGCGACCAGGACGGTCAGCGTAAGAAGATGTAAATATATACAGCTTTGCTCGATGTGCATATATTCTGGATAATAAATAAAAGAATGGATTAAAATTAGTTTGCGCGCAAGCACCAATAATATAATACTTCCTTAACAAATTTTTGAGATACTTTTTAGCTTCATATAAGCTATCTGTCGCTAACCGAATAGCACTAGAGCGATCTGAGTGTAATTGGCGACTTTCCAAGTCTTCTAAATCTGTTAAATAGTGATATCGAAATTGACAAATTTCATACTTAGTAAGTATTATATCACTCAAACATTTATTTTTACCTTTTTTTGCGTCCTCTACATGAGGTTTTAGAACATCTAAATATTTTTTGCCAATACGATAAAGTCCCTCTTTAAAGTAGGCGTTAGTTATAGCCAAATGAGCATCATAAGCTACCGCGCTCCAAGGTTTACCCTCATTTACCTCTACAAAATTATATTGATTATCCAATGTACGATATCTACCGCAAAAAATAGTCTGATTTAAATAACCTTCCATTGCTTTCAATGAGAAAGGATAAAAATTCAAATAACTTTCTGCTTTTCTAAATGCATTAATCTCTTCAACGCGGTGACACAATTGAGTTAAGTATGTAACAGAATCTATACCTGTTTGCTTAATTGCTCGTAATATTGCTTGCAAAGAAGCTTTAGCAGCTACTTCCACTAAATCAAAACCACAGTACTCACCATAAGCAGTTTCACAATCACTAACAACTTTATCATAGCTTTTATTCAGATTAATCGAAGTAATATCATCCTTTTTGCACAGATTAACCAATGAATAAGACCATACAAGACTTGAACTACCAAAAAATTCATTATTTTGCAAAATATTACGAGCTAATGGGAAATAATCACTTAGTTTGGGAATATCCCATAATAAAACTCTATTGATTGCTGCATTAATATGATAAATTGGACTACCAACTCCAGTAGTTTCTTCAAAAAATTCTAATTTATTTTCATTTTTATTAAAAAAACTAATTTTGCTATAGTCACCTTGAATATAAGGCTGATAATTATCTGGAATTTTCACATAAAAATGAACTTTTAACTTGTAGGCAAATTGTCTTTCTAAACCATTAATATCTTCATCATCATTATCTAATAAAAGAGGATTGAGTAAACCAAATTTTTGTTCTTCTGTTTTTATGTACAGAGGTAAAGGATGGATTTTTTCAATTTCCAGATGTTTAAGATAAATAGGAAATTCATCCGTTAATATTTCGTTTTCTACCAATGAGCGAGTTAAATGTTCGATAAATGCGTGAGGTAATAGACTATTATTGCTATGTTTTGCATCAGTCGGAATTTCATCTCTTAATAAAGATTTATATTGTCTCAAACCTGATTGTAACTCAATTCTGCTGATTTCACGCCAAACTTTATTAACTAATTCTTTAACTTTTTGTGCTTTTAAATCTACATTTATTCCCTGATAATGTTCTTCAATAAGTACTTCTACGTTTTTCTTGATTACATCCGTTAATGAATAATTCAAATCAGGACTATTTTTCAATTCTAATTTTTTAAACAAATTATAAAAAAGATTTGTAGCTTCTTTATAAAATGGTACAGTATCTTCAGGTTTTAAGCCTTTGATTGGGTCGGTAATAGATGCCAATAAGTCTTGGAGGATTGTCTCCCCTGGATGTGTAGGAAGTTGTAACTTTTCCTTCTCACTTGGAGTTAATTGATTAAATTTCCGAAATGCCCTCAACTTTTCATTTCGAGTTAAAATTCGTGGCACTTCCAGAGATTCGGTTGTTTTTATTCTTTTTTCAGCCCAGTATTTTTGAATTGCGGTGAGTATTTCTACTAGCTTTCCCAAAGTTAAACCTGGAACGACAGAAACCCTTTCTTTCTCACTATAATATTCAGGCAGAACAGAACGAAGAACACGCCTAATATAAATTCGATTATCTTTCTGTCCCCATTGGTTGGCAATACCGCTTTCATTAGGTTTTATGTTCGCTTTGCCTTCGCTTATACCCAAATCAGTTAAACACTCTAATAAGTATTTATAAACAGATTTATCTCTCTCTTGGTCTTCAGAACTACGTCTGCCTAAATTTTGTGAATCTTGGGCATCTGAGGCGCCAGAAGTTGGTATATTGTCAGTAGGTTTGGAATGCTTATTTCCTTTCGGCATAACACTTTCTTAATATTCATAAAATATGAAGGTGAGGTTTATCTCGATTAAATGTACATAAAGTCTGTAATATCTTTCTGTACTTTATACATATTGTACACAATAATGACTGATCTAATGCTATTATTGAGTTTGTTTTAAAGATTTGGTGTCAAAAATCTAACGTGAGATACAGTCAATAAGCATCTACCTGTACAAAAAGTACCATATATTATATTTATTTTGTACAATTGATGTTTGTGTATCAACGTGCGTAGAATATACTGGCAAACAATCTTAGCACACGCATATCTCAACTTTTGCAAACTAACAGAGATTCCATGAACAGGAATGGTATGAAGACTTTTACTTTCCATACCGAAGACAAAGACTCAATATCCAATATCAGTGGTATCGATGAACTTGTCGATGTCCTGAAAAGGGCTTATTCAGAAGGAAAAAAGTTGATAGACATGTTCAAGGAACTGGCTGACAGCCTGATGGCACTACTAGGATCGACAATGGAGATACAGCCGAAACGAGGATTTGTCACAACTTCGGAACCAATTCCAATGTCTCAGCTTGAAGGTGTGGGGATCAAAACTTGGAAGTTAACCGAAACACACACAATCAAGTTTCGCCAAAAGTATAGAGACATCCCTGTGTATGGAGCTATCGTCACAGTGGAGGTTGGCGACAACTACGATTTAATTGCAATTAACTCAGCCATTGGCGATCCCATTGGCATTGATGCTCACCCCAAATACAATTCGCATCAACTCAAAGACGTAATTTACAAGCAAACCAAGCATGACTTGAAAAACTCAGAGATAACACCAACGCTTTACTACTACTTTGATACGAACAAAAAGCGTTGGCGCCTTGTATACTTAGTCGAAAACCACCTACCAAAGATAGATTCTCTCCCAAAGTATGAAACAGTACCAGAAATGGTAGACTATGTAATTGATGCCCATACAGGCGAGCTAGTTTCTGAACTACCTCGCATCAAGCCAATTCGATAGAGCATTTAGGGAGATTTACAGTTGGTGCAGTATCACGAAGAGCAGATAATTACTTTAGTCAGTAGTGTACCTTTTCTTCTGAAGATAACCCGTAACAGCGGATACATTTAGAGGATTCAATGTTGGATGGTACGCATTTACTATTATAATTTTGATGTAGACAATGCTCTTCCTGGTAGAGAAATAGTGAATCCTCCTCAAGAGCAAACCTTTCGCGCACATAATAATGCTTGTAATGTAGAAAATTTTTTTAGAGATGTACTTGAACATAATCTAGAAGAAGAGGATATAGAGATTTGCATCTGTAGTATTATGTGCGTCGAAGACCCCCACCCAAACAATCGAGTGTATGAGGTGGCTTACTGGGATGATCTCCGTAAGCAGGCATTTTTTGGACAGCAGTTGATTCAAAATAAGCAACTACGTTCGTGGGCTGTAGCGCAAGATATTGTTGCTCATGAGTTTGGTCATGGATTGACAAATTATACAGCCAAGCTTGTGTATAAATATGAGTCAGGAGCGCTTGACGAATCTTACGCTGATATTTTTGCAATTTTAATTGTTAATTACGAACAGCCTAATATTAGTCAATGGAACTGGAAAATAGGAAGTGGTTTTGGCGCCAATGGTCAGGCAATTAGGGATTTGAGTAGTCCTGGTAATCATAACAATCCAGAACATATGAATGATTACCGCAAACTTGCTTACCATGACGATCATGGTGGAGTTCATTGTAACTGTGGGATTCATAATAAAGCAGCTTACAATTTAATCACCTCTTTGGATGAGAAAAATAATTATCTGTTTACAGCGAAGTCTGTAGCTGTGCTGTTCTATCGTGCATTAATACAACTAGGTGAAAACTCTTGTTTCAGTGATAGTCGCCGTGCAATTGAACAAGTTGCAAAAACTTTATATCGTAAAGACCCTTTGAAAGAACAAAAAATTAGAGCTATTACTACAGCTTTTGAGAGTGTAGGAATTACAAGTTGAAATTCTGTATATAGTAATTCTGAATCGTTTTTGAAAAAAATCTATGTATCTGTAGTTTTTGTAGTGTATGTAGGGTGGGCAGTGCCCACCTTACGTAGTATTAGCTTATTTTAGCAATTCTTCACCTCGTCGATATAGTTCACGCGCGTAGTCTGTCCACGTACCTTGTCCCCAATATCGAAAACAGCTAGTTTGGACTAGTAAGTTATAAAGTAATGCTTTTTGATAATCTTCGCGCTGTGTTACTGATGCATCTTGTTCAACTAACTTGTCGTATTTTTGATGAAACAACGCGCTGAGTTTATTCATTGGTTCTAGGACATTCTCGTACCCTTTAACCCAACTTAAATCATTTGTCCATGAGGCGCCATCAATATGAAACTGATAATCATTTGCTTTTAATTCTTGAATCGCATTTGCTACCGTTTCTGGTGTTACATTATCTACACGCTGCCATATCTTATGTTGTTGTACAGCTTGAATTTCAGGATAATTATCTGGGTCGGCGCCTGCTGCTTCAATTAATTCTAGGTATTCTGTACCATTCATCGCTACAGTACCCGCATGATTATTACCAGCGTCGCGGATTTCGTGATAAATTCTGAATAAATCACGGGGATATTCATTCATCATTACACCCCCATTTTCGCCATCGGCAATTTGTGTTACTAAACAAGGAATGTTTGTATTACCAACTTGCTGTTTACCACGTCCTTTTGCCTCAAAGTAAGGTTGCATTTGGGCAACTAGTTTTGTATCAGAACCTTGAGTTTTAATTAGTGCAGTAATACTAATGGTTTCACCCTGAGAATTACGCGCGGTTAATTTATTGGGAATATACTTCTGGTCATGATGTAAACTGGCGCCATCTAAACGTTCGACTGAATGCTCTTGCACCATTATCCATTTATACCCGCATTCCTTTAATGCTCTTATGTACTGATATAAAGTATCTGGATGATTAGGTAAATGCATTTCTGGAGGAGAAAATCCTTTTACCCGCTTTAAAGCATCGTAACCAAATATGGCAGCAAAATAATGTTGCCAAGCTTGAATATGCAACTTGATATCAGGAATAGGAGTAGAAGGAATAACTGCATGACTCCACATCGTACCCAACCATTCCACGTAAGGTTGATATTGCACATCGCAGGTAATGCGCTTGAGAGTATCAATAATATCGGTGTGCTGCTGTCGCAAACCCCAAAGTAAATTTCCCGAATAGTCGAGCATTATACGGGGGTTACATCCTTGGGAAACTAATTCTGGAATAAACTCACCAATGCGTTTATAACACCAAGCGAAAACACCTGCATTATGGTTATCCCCATTATGAGGGTGTTCAAACATATGTTGCAGGTTACTAATTAATTCACCGTTAAAACCTGCGGGAATAGTGGGTTGGTGCATGTGAAGCGCGCAGGCAAACCCAGCATTGATACTTTCGAGCCGGAGATTGCTTGTATTTAAAAATACAGGCTCATTGTGGTTTGTAACTAAATGAATTTCCGATTCCCAACCGCTAATGTTTGGTAAACCAAAGCGGATATCATCGAGTTTGGGGAGGGGGGATGAAATAGTAGCAGTCATTCCATGCGTCCTATAGAAGCTTACTTATTTTGACCGATGAATGCTGTTATACCAGAAAGTCACTAAATAAATTAAGAAGTGGAAAGTGCTGAGTATTGAAGTGCTGAGTGTTTTATTACTCAGCACTCAGCACTTTAAACTCAGCACTATTTTTCGCTGCATAAACTGATTTCTAGCTCTGAATTTACACCGCTTCAGGTTGATGGGGAAAGTAGTTTGCGCCTGTACAAGTATAGTTAACATTCAAAGGCGCCTGCTTATAAAATTTCCCGTTAGGCATGAGGTTTTTAAAGTTTTTACCAAATAAAAGTAAATTTTTTATAAATTTACGAACCATTTGTCACAACTTTATCACAATTTGGTGATTATGCTGGATAGTATAACCGACAAGGACACACACCAATGGCGCTTCATACAGAATTAACGATACCCGATACATTACTTAATGAATTTAAAACTTGTACACGATTGAATTATAATGGCAAGCTAGAAATTGAAACCAGTACAGGACATAACTTTTCATTTTACTACCGTTTAGGACGTATTGTTTGGGCAAGTGGAGGCGCCCATCCACTTCGACGTTGGAAAAGAAACATTACGCAATATTGTCCACAAATTAATGTTGATACAATTCAATTACAAATAAACAATCAAAGTGTAGAACACTGGGACTATCAAGTTCTAGAAGCTTTATATAAAAATGAGAAAATTAAACGCGAGCAAGAAGTTCAAATTATTAATAGTACAATTGGTGAACTTCTATTCGATTTAACCCAGCAAACAAGCTGTAATATTAGTAGTTGTCAACGCAACAAAGAGATTATTTTAGAGGCGCCAGTAAGTCTTTCTAGCACAGCCATGTCGCTGGAACATATATTTCAATCATGGCGCTCTTGGACAGCAGCTGGTTTAGCAAAGTTTTCTCCAGATTTAGCACCATTACTAAAACAACCCGAACAACTTCAACACATAGTTAATCCAGCAGTATATGATAACTTTTTCAAGTTAATGAAAGGTAAATATACACTGCGCGACTTAGCAACAAAAGCGAAGCAAGATGTATTAGCTATCAGTCGTTTCTTACTTCCTTATATTTCGCGAGGATTTGTTGAATTAGTCAAAGTAGACGATTTTCGTTTGTCAACACAACCAGCAAAAACGCCATTAATTGCTTGCATCGATAATAGTCCTAGGGTTTGCTGGCTTATGGAGCAGATAATTACCCATCACGGCGTGAATTTTGTTGGTATTCACAACCCTTTGAAAATTCTACCAACCTTAACCGAGCGAAAACCAGACTTAATTTTTCTAGACTTAAATATGCCAGCTATCAATGGCTATGAAATTTGCGCTCAAATCCAAAGTATTCCAAGTTTAGCCAAAACACCTATTGTAATCTTAACAGACAATGATGGTCTTTTTAACCGGATACGCACGTCCTTAGCTGGCGCCAATGATTTTATTACTAAACCTGTGGTAGCTGATAAAGTTATGGATTTGGTACACAAGCATTTACACGTTAAATTACCAAGTTCAACTGTAAGCGTTTGGGAGGCGCCAATTGCTGCATAATTAAAATAGATTTTATGAGGGAAATCCAGGAACATGCAGGCGCCAAAATACATCCTGGCATTAGACTTAGGTACAACAGGGAACCGCGCGTTTGTATTTAACGCAGACGGTAATCTAGTAGGTAGTGCTTACAAAGAGCTTACGCAACACTACCCACAACCAGGATGGCTAGAACATGACCCTCTTCAAATTTGGAATGATACCTGCTGGGTAATGCAAACAGCAATAGCAAATTCCCAAATTACTCCTGCACAAGTTGCTGCTATTGGACTTACCGTTCAGCGTGAAACCTGCTTACTATGGGACAAAACTACTGGTAAACCGCTTCATAATGCCATTGTTTGGCAAGACCGACGCACGGCGCCATTTTGTTATGAATTACAAGCACAAGGTTATACTCAAGAAATCTATGACCGTACAGGTTTAGTTATCGATGCTTATTTTTCGGCAACCAAGCTCAAATGGTTACTAGATAATATTCCAAATCTTGACATTAATAACACTTTAGCGGGTACTATTGATACATGGATACTGTGGAAATTAACTAATGGAATTCACGCAACAGACCACAGTAACGCTAGTCGAACCATGTTAATGAACTTAACGACAGGCGCCTGGGATGAAACGTTATTGAAATTATTTCAAATTCCAGTAGATATATTACCAAAAATTCAACCTAGCTTAAGTCACTTTGGTGTTACCGATACTAATATATTAAGAGTAGAAATTCCCATAACAGCAATATTAGGCGACCAACAAGCTTCATTATTTGGTCATGGTTGTTCAAAACCAGGTTTAGTCAAATGTACTTATGGAACAGGTAGCTTTTTAGTAGCCCATACAGGCTCACAAATAATTCGGACATCGCAGCAACTTATCTCGACAATAGCTTGGACACAATCTAATTCATTGGGATATGCACTAGAAGGTAGTATGTTTACAAGCGGCGCCTGTATTCAATGGCTGCGCGACAGTCTTAAACTTATTAACAATGCTGCCCAAACAGAAGCAATGGCAACGAGCGTTACAGATACTATGGGTGTATATTTTGTACCAGCATTTAGCGGGTTAGGGGCGCCTCATTGGGACATGAGCGCACGGGGAGCATTTTTTGGAATTACAGGTGGAACAAAACCCGAACATATGGTGCGTGCTGTTCTTGAAGCAATAGCATATCAAGTAAAAGAAGTCGTAGAAGCAATCAACGCATCATGTACTATACCTGTACAAAAATTAGCAGCAGATGGTGGCGCCTGTAATAATAATTTCTTGATGCAATTTCAAGCAGATATTTTGGGAATTCCAGTAGAACGTCCGGTTGTTCGTGATACAACAGTGCAAGGTGTTGCTTTTGCTGCTGGGTTAGTTATAGGTTTATGGGATAGCTACGAAGCGTTAGTCCAAAACCGTCAAATTGACCGTGTATTTGAACCAGGTAAGGAAAGTTTGAATAATTTTGTGACATGGCAAAAAGCTGTCGAGCGTGCGAAAAATTGGAATTGATCCCCCCAACCCCCCTTAATAAGGGGGGCTAAGAGTTGTTTGCGTATGCACTAATATTATTATCTAATCAACTTTTCTTCTCTCTTGTTCCCCCCTTATCAAGGGGGGTTAGGGGGGATTTTCTTAGATATTACCTTCACCACAAGTTTAATTGATTAGGTTGCTTATCAAGTTCATTCCAAGGTAAAGCTGGAACTGTTACTCCACTTTCTTCTAACAGCTTTTGAAAATACCGCGCGTTACTAGGAGAATGTTCTTCAACAGGACAGTGAACAAAGAAGTAAATTTGTTTTCCTTGCTGTAACCAACTTTTTACTTGCGTCACCCATTCTTCCATAAATTGCTGGTTCATTTCTAACTTTGGATGTGAAATAAACCGAATTAAACTAAACGGCGCCGTCACGCTAAACTCTACAGGTAATTGAGGTTTACGTCGCTCTGACTCTAACTGTGGGTCATCATCTCCAGTATAAATTGGGCGAGTATCTAATAATACTCTGCCCACTCCAAATCTTTCTAAAAGTGTATTTAATTCGATTTGATAAACTTCTCTAAACCAGTCGCGATGACGAACTTCAACAGCTAAGGGTAATTTTGTTTGTTGCCAAGCTTCTAGAAAAACTTCTAAATCATTAATTGACTTTGGTGCATAACTTGGTGGTAACTGTGCAAACATTGGACCCAAACGGGCGCCTAAAAGTTGCATTCGTTCGGCAAACTCTAAAGCTTGATTAATATAAGGTTTTAATAATCCCTTATGAGTAACATCGCGCGGTAACTTTGGGCAAAATTTAAAACTAGGTGATGTTTGTGTTGCCCAACGAGAAACAGTTTCTTGACTTGGTACTGCGTAAAAGGTCGTATTACCTTCTACTGTAGTAAAACGCTGACTATATAAGTTTAGAAAATCAGCATTACGAGTACCTTCGGGATACAATTCCCCTATCCAACCTTTATATGCCCAAACAGCACACCCTAGAAAAAAACTCACGGTTAATTCAAAAATTAATATTCTTCTACAAATTGTAGCGTGTGAGAGTAGGGTGGGCACTGCCCACCGTACATTTAGCACTGCCCACCGTACATTTAGAAGCGATAACCAACACCAGTTTGTAAGCTTACTGCATCCGCAGAGCTATTCTTGTACGCATTAATACCCCACTTGGCATCACCGTAAACAACGACGTTTTTAGCAACTTCAGATTCGGCGCCAAGCGTTACAACAGGAGCGTTTTTGTTACCTAACTGGCTGACATAACCTTCGTTGGTTTGGAACGAGTAACCACCACCGAGATAGACGTTAGTATTTTTAGCAACTGGTGCGTCGAGAGTCACCATTGGTATGAGCGCTGCTGAATTTCCACCAAATAATGCGGCGCCACGAACAGAAACTTGTGATTGAGGAATAGCGTAACGTCCTTGTACGTTACCACCAAATGTTGCTGCGTCTTCTTGTTGACCACCATTTGTAACACCAGCCGAAACACCGGCGCCTACATAACTACCAGTCATTCCTTTTTGTTGAGTTGCAACTGGTTGAGCAGAAGCAATACCTGCTGAAACTAAAATAGACGAAAGTGCAAGTGCGGCAGTAGCTGTTAGTTTTGCGAGTCTCATACTCATATAAAATATCCTCACCCTTGAAATTCACTTAATGCTTTATACATATAGAATCTCTTTTTTTATAAAACTTAACCTCGCACAAGGCGGTCATTCGAGCAGGTGAATCTACTTTCACCCAGTTAGGTGAAGGTGATTTAATATTTTGTTAGTTAAAATATATATATGTAATAAAATAATTTAAATTCTTGTGATGTATGGTGGGCAATGCCCACCTTACAAAGACTAAGGCTCTATAGAAGTTGAATCAGCAGGGCAAGTTATTTTATTTGTATTTAAAGATAATATTGGCATTGCTGACTGTTTGTTTGTTGGTTTGGTTCTTTGGCAAATACCACTAATTGTTATAGCTTCACCGTTAACATTTGCCACAAAAACGGCGCCAGTATAGCTTGGTGACTCAGATTTTTTGGGAGTAGCAGTTACAAAAACACGTGATTGGCTTCCACTTGGTTGCTGTATTTGGTAACTATATTCAGCATCATTAGATGGAATGCCCAATTCTAAATCTTTCAAATTGGTGCTAAATTTAGATTTTTCTAAGAAATATGCCTGTTGCGCGCGGTTAATTGCGGTTACATACATTTGAGCTTTTGGCACTTCCTTTGTTGTTGAGCCTGAATCTGATATTAACTCTACACCTTCAGGTAATGTTGTTGAGTCTGAAACTTTTGTAAAGATTGTACCGTTTTTAAATTGAAGTGGTCTTGGTGTACCTGGGTTAGTACCTTCTAACTGCATCCGTATTTTTCCATCGGCAGTATATTCAAAAATCGTTTCCACAGGTTTATTCGTTCTTGGTAGAAAAACATCAAGATGCATCGGTTTCGGCGCCGAGCTTATCTTATATTTTAATTCCGTCGCTGTACGTTGAGCATTCGGAACTGATGGTGACACAATAAAAAGTTTATTCTCAGGGGCAAAAATAAAAGTCAGAGATATGTCATCCTGATTCATTTCCCATGACCCTAAATGCTTTTGGTCACTCTTAGTGGCGCCTGGGGCTGGTGTAGTTTGCGCGTATGATGGAATTACAAAATTTGGAGCAATCATGCTTGTGCTGCATAATGTCAGCAGTAAAGCCACAGAAGATAATTGACGCATGTACTTTAATACCTAAAACTGTTTGCTTTCCGAAGTATCTAAATACTGAGTAAAATTTTTTACTTCATATGAAAACACCTACAAACCGTTCTATCATAACCTCACCCAATACAAAAGCGCATATTTTAGACAACGATGCGGTAGCTGCGTGGATATTTCTGGCGCCTGCCTTAATATTGCTAGGGTTGTTTATAATTTATCCCATCGTATACTTATTTTTTCTAAGCTTCACCGCAGGCAGTTTTACATCGCGCGGTACTTACTGGGTAGGTTTAAGAAATTACTTGCGTTTAGCACTCAACCCAGATTTTTGGCAAGTTATAGGTAACACTCTTTATTTCACCATTGCTACCGTCATCCCTAGCTTAATTATTCCGTTAGGACTTGCAGCACTACTCAACCGCAGTATGGCACTACGGGGAGTTTTACGAACAACTTATTTTTTACCCTCAATAGTCTCATTAGTTGCCGCAGGTCTAGGTTTTCGCTGGCTCTTTCAAAATGATGGGCCAGTTAATGCTTTCTTGAGTAATTTTGGTGTGGCGCCAATATCTTGGTTAGGAGATACCTTTTGGGCAATGCCAGTATTAATTCTTTTAAGTATATGGAAACAACTAGGCTTTAATATGGTAGTTTTTCTAGCTGGACTACAAACAATACCACCCAGTCGCTACGAAGCTGCCGAACTTGATGGCGCCAACGCATGGCAACAATTTTGGCACGTCACACTACCAGGTTTACGACCAACACTAATTTTTGTCATCATCACCACCGTCATCTTTACCCTACGAAGTTTTGAACAAGTATATGTAATGACAGGTGGTGGTCCCCTCAACTCCACAAACCTACTAGTTTTTTACATCTACCAAGAAGCATTTGCTCAATTTGACTTCGGTTACGCAGCAGCAGCCGCAACCGTACTACTCGCAATCACCTTAGTACTAGTGTATTTACAGCTAAGAACCTGGACAGAAGACTGAAAATTCCCTCTTGTGGAGCAGGCATAGAAAGCCTGCCTCTTAATATTTATATTTATATGTTGATATACAGTTAGGGCAAAATTCCAGGCTTACAAAGAAAAATTATATTTTAAAATGCAGAAAACTGCATATAGAGCTAAGATAAGCAAAGTCCCATTTAAACTTTATTACTTATGCGTTACTCCAGCACAATTCAACTTGCTGAAATTGAGAGATATGTTCATAGAAATGGTTTCTCTGAACCTTATCACAAAGTCACCTTTGACTTAATTTCTGAGGGAATTCCAACTAGCCAGATATCAGTTTGGGTACACCCAGCTTATCCCGACGACGAGCTTATTCGTGTTGCTCAAACATTTGCTTGGAGTCGATTAATTGATTTCTCTGAAGTTGCAAGCAAAGGTACATTTTCAGAAAATGAAATTCAGGCACTTTGGGAGCAAGTCAAGCCAGCCGAATTTATTCCGAGATAATAGCATAATAAGTGCTTGTACAAAATAAATTATATACTCCTGAATTCTGTATTCATTATTCAGTAGGGCTTATAGGAAAAAATAGCTAGAAGTTAAGTATTAGTACTGAGTGGATTGTCGTTATAGTATATATAATAAAAGGCACAAAGGACGTTCTTGCATTATGACAATAGCGGCGCCTATAACTTTAGAAGAGTTTCTCAAACTGCCAGAAACTAAACCAGCATCCGAGTTCATCGAAGGTCGCATTTACCAAAAACCCATGCCCCAAGGAAAACATTCGCGTTTACAACTAAAGTTTTGTAACGCGGTTAATCAAATTGCAGAGGCGCCAAGAATTGCTCTTGCATTTCCTGAATTACGTTGCACATTCGGAAATCGTTCTATTGTACCTGATGCGAGTGTGTTTGTTTGGGAACGTATTCCCTTTGATGCAGATGGTGAAGTGCCTAATATCTTTAATATTTTTCCTGACTGGACAGTAGAAGTTCTTTCCCCTGAACAAAGAACAACTAAAGTAATTAGTAATATTTTACACTGCCTTAAATATGGTTGTCAGTTAGGGTGGTTAATAGATCCAGATGAACGATTAATTTTGGGCTTTACTCCAGGACAAGAACCTGTAGAGTATACTGGTAGTGATTGTTTGCCTGTACCACAATTTTTAACACTTAATTTAACAGTTGACCAAGTATTTGGATGGTTAAAAGTTGTTTAGGAATATTACATGTCCCAATTAACGGAAATTCTTAATCTAATAGAATCGTGGGTGCAGAAGTATAACTCAGATGAACTTAGACGGGTTAAGATGCGTCCAGGGCTGACAATTGAGCAAATAGAGGAAAAGTTAGTAGGGCAGCCATATAAATTGCCGAAAGAAATTATTGAACTTTATCAGTGGCATAATGGCGGTCATGAATGTTTCTTACCTTCACCCGATGGAGGTTATGATCTCCAAACATTCTTATATTTAGATGAAGCTATCTCGACTGCTATAGATTGGAACGACAGTGTGTTTCCAAACATGAATGCATTTCCGCTCTTTTTAGTAGAAGATGTAATTTATTGGACTGTGGGTTCTTTTGAACAACAAGATTTAGCACCAATTTACAGCAGCGATGACGGCGAATTTCCATCTAGTCCCGATGCTGCTAGTTTAACTATATTTCTTGAAAAAGAGGTAAAGCGCTTACGGTTCAAATGGAAAATAGAAAATTAAATAGTAAAAGCTAACACTTCGCTTACAGCCATAGAGAGGTAGTGATTGTATTAAAATTACGTAATCTATGAATTTAAGTTGATTAGATGTAAATTTGAGTTGTCCGGTTGGGATTAATAAGTAAGTCAGCTATTATCCTAGGCGCCTTGCCGGAATCTACTTGATGACTACTTTACTAAATCCTCTAACATTATCCTCCGTTCCATTATGTGAACAAAAGCATCTCCCAGAATGTGCAGCTATCTATTTTGCAATTGATGTAAATAATAGAATTCTCTATGTTGGGAAAGCCAAAAATTTAGCGGTTAGATAGAGAAATTATTAGCGTACTAATCAACTAGAAGAAATTGATCACATAGATTTAAGTGAGGGCAAATAATAATAAAAAGCATCCTACTAAATAAATTAAAAAAGTAATAACAGCAGCTATAATTACACCTTTCATTACAGAAGCCTTATCTTTATTTTTCAACCAAATACAAAGTGGAACAACATATGTAAGCTGCCAAAGTGGAAACAAGTATATTGGGTACACTTGAATACTTAAAGACAAATTATAATTATTTCTGGTTAGAGTACCAATAAAAAATATTAAAATTAAGCTAGCTAAATGAAATAATAATAGTAAAAAAAATCCAGATATTATCTTTTTAATTTCGATTTTTTTGGCATATTTCATTTTATTCATATAAATACTATCGTAAATAGAAGATTAATACTGCTGTTTTAATATATTCATCAAAAAATGCATACGTAATCCGCATATTTACGCAAAAATTTTTTAGCTGAATCTTGCGATAACTCGCTTGCGCCTATATCTATCACTAATACGTATAGGTGTCAATACTGCTCGGCGCGCGCAAATTACGAAACGTCAAACCCTTGTAGAGACCGTACATGTACCGTCTTTACATCCGTTAACCAAGCAGTATTGCAATGGACTATATTCACTCACACGTCAGGGTTTTTTACTTTATACAGGCGCCTTCTCCTCCTTTAGTATGACATAAATAGTTGGAGAAATTATCAGCTACAATCCAAACTTTCTTACGATGTATTTAACCAACCGAAATTCCTATTATGTACACATAGCAGCGGAACAACGCCGCAATAATCAAACACAACATAACGGAGACAAAACAATGACTAACGAAATTAACACCAACGCAATTGAACTATCTATCGATGAGCTTGATACCGTTGCAGGTGGCTTGGCTATTAGCTTGGGTGATATCGGCGGATTTACATCAGATGCAGGTAACAGCTTCTCACAGAAGAACTTGGCTGTAGGTCAACAAACCTTCGCGGGTCCTGGTGGTAGCTACACTGGTTCTGTAACAAATCTTCAAGAAATATTCAGCAAAGCTGGTCAATCCATTGCTGCTAAATAAAAGCGAATTTAAGGTGTCATCTAATATCTACTATATAGATGTACATAAGACTTATCGCTTGCTATTACATAAATATCAGGCACCTTAAATCTAGCGAGAACTGTGTGTTCTCTATTTACTAAGTGTGCGTGTTCTGCAATTTAATACTAAAGTTTGGTGCCTGTTATGTAGCTTGTGGTGAGGACTATATTTAACAGGCGCCACTTTGTATTACTTAATTAGTTATTTGCGCGCGGAATAACCATTGTTGCAGCATTTGAAGCAACCAATTTACGTCCATCTTGTTCGTTTATATTAGATATTAATATATCTAATATTTCTTTTTTTTGCTCCAAAGTTAGTATGCTTGAATCACCTTGACAGAAGAAATCTAGCAATGCTTTTCCCTGTGCAGAATCTTTTTCAAAACAAAGCTTAATGTCTAAAGATTCTGGATAATTTACTAATTCGTATGATAAACCAAGCTCATCGATAAATGACTGCATTTGCTCCATTTGTAGCATTTGTTGCACATCTGTAAAACCTTGACCAGTTATAGCAGTATACTTATTTATGGTCTCAAATACCACTGCATCAGCAGTTGCAAGAGTAACAATGATAAAACCATCATCTTTTAACATCTTCATTCCCTGAAGTATAATTTGTTTCTCATGACCGGGCATGTGATACAGACAGTGAGTATAGTGGATAATATCAAACTTTTCTGGAGTTTGAAAATTTTCAACTTGCTCTGGATAAATCTGTAAATCAACATTACTAAATTCTGGTGTCATTATTTTCTGCTCGTAACGCCGACGATGCTTCGGATTTGGTTCAACAGCTACGTAGCGGAGCTTAAAATCTTCTGGTTTAGAAGATAGCATTGTACGTATTACCTGCACATCAAAGTCGCCTGGTCCTGCACCTACACTCAATACAGATACTCCAGGCGCCTGTGGTTTCAGGTTTTGTTTCATTAAATCGAGAGCCACTTCACGCTTTACAAGCCAGTTTTCAAGGAAGACTTGATAACCTGCGTCGTAGGCTTCATACATTTTTTCGATGTCAACACCAATTGTCATAGCTTTATATAAGTGTTAATGAATGATTGACCAAAATTTTCAAGAATTTACTAATATCAAATTAATTTGAGTATTAGTTAAATTATTTACACTAATATCATATTTTGAGTAAATTCTCAAAAAAAATTTATTTATTTATATTCAATCCCATTACCCCAATAAAAATTAAGACAATGAATAAGACTTTGGTTGAACTTAAATATTCCTTAAACAGTAGAGAACCTAATAACGATGTCCCAATAATTCCTACTCCAGACCAAATCGCATAGGCAATACTGACTTCAATATTTTTGAGAGATAATCCAAAAAATATAAATGCGAGAGGATAGCCAATTGCTGCACCTACTGTATAAAATGACTTTGTAAATCCCGATGCCAATTTTAAACAAGTTGTTCCAAAGATTTCACAAGCTATTGCGATAAATAAAAAAATCCAATCCATTACTTTTACTGAGTTAGTAAGCTTTTTATAAAGTATATAATACCAGCAATACATACACAATAATCGAACGGCGCCACTCACTTCCACTCGCCCGAATTAAAGCAGTCGGCGCCATAGGATTATTTGTACCTATGCAAACGGCGCCGTAATTATTCTAAGTGTGCCTGTAAGCCTTGTAAATAAACCCTACTTATAGATTTTAATGAAAATTTAGCGCGCTATGTACGAAAGAAGCTAACTATCAAGGAAGTTCACAGGGATTTGAATCATGAACTTTGCACCTCTTCCCAAACCCGAATCAACATTTAAAGTCCCGCGATGGGTTTCTACTATAATTTGATAGCTAATTGACAGACCCAAGCCTGTTCCTTTTCCTATAGGTTTAGTGGTAAAAAATGGATTGAATAACTTGGATTTTACCTCCTCACTAATTCCCAATCCATTATCTGCAATAGTTATTGCTATCCATTTTTCATTAACAACTTTTGTAAAGATATAAATAGTAGGAGGATTTGAATTTTTATCAATATTATTTAAATTTTTAGTCAGATCAAAGCTTTCTTCCAGAGCTTCGATTGCATTGGCGATAATATTCATAAATACTTGATTTAATTGACCAACATAACAATCAACTAAAGGTAATTTGCCGTACTCTTTAATAACTTGTATTTCGGAATGTTTATTAGTGGCTTGTAAGCGGTGTTCTAAAATCATTAAAGTACTTTCAATACCTTCGTGAATATCGACTTTTTTTATTTTAGCTTCATCGAGGCGAGAAAAATTTCGCAGTGACTGGACAATATCACGAATTCTTTCTGTCCCCAGCATCATAGAATTGAGAATTTTGGGGAAGTCTTGAGTAAGGTAGTCTAATTCAATTATTTTAATTAATTTTTGAATTTCTTGTGAGGGATTTGGATAATATTTTTGGTAAACTTGGATTAATTCAATTAAATATTGAGTATATTCCTTAGCGTATGTAATATTACCGTGAATAAAATTTACTGGGTTGTTAATTTCGTGGGCAACTCCAGCCACTAGTTGACCCAAACTCGACATTTTTTCTGTATGAATTAGCTGAATTTGAGTTTGCTGAAGCTTATCCAAAGTTTCTTGCAGATCGGTAATGGCTTGTTCCAAATAATCTGACTGAGTTATGGTAGATTGCTCAGAAACATCTAGTAACTGGGATAATGTGGCAATTTTTGAGTTAAGACGCTGAATAATCTCATCTTTATTGTTTGTCTTTGTGATTTTGTCACTGACAGTTGGCTGATTGTGGGATATGAAAATTTTGCCATCATCGAAAGGAAGAAGTGCCATTTTCACATTTAATGCCAACGGACGCAATAAATCCGCCGTTATTCGAGGAATTGTCACTTTCAAAAACATTAGAATGACAAACATATTTCCTGAAGGCAATAGCCCTCCAAAACCCACTACAGACTTTACACCAAATTTAATAACAAAACTTTGGGCAGGAATGTAAGGATTATTCAAGGCATCCTGAATATAAAAAACATTGTACATTCGCTGTTCTAAATTAGTTAATAAATTAGCGTCCCTGTGCAATATTATGCCTGGGCTTATTCCTAATTGCTGGATGAGCTGAGAAATCATTGGGATGCGAGTAATCGCTTCTTCATTGGCTAAAGGAATAGCTTGGTGTCCTAGCGATTGATGCCGCGAGTTCCATTCTGGCAATTCCCCAGCGGTGCTAAGTAATGTCAGGCATTTAAGATTGGAACTTGGCAGATTATGATTTAGTATTTTGCTAGCATATTCCTGTAATTGCCCTGGTAACTCTGCATAGGGATGGGTTTTAAATAAACGGATAAGTACACAAGATTTCTCGCCAGTATTTTGAGAAACTAGATTTTGATATAAATAATTAATAATTTTATTACTAACTTCTTCCATACTCTGAGTTTGAATGCCTAAATTGCGTATTGCCAAACCACACTCAGACATATTTCTTAAAGTAAAATTTTGCAAGTCATACATTATTAGTTACTCCGAATAGTAGTTGCAACTTCATCAATGCTTTATTCGCCAATGCCAATTTGGGGCATTTGAGGGTATAATTTAGTATTTTTGAGCATTTATGAGCGTTAAGTTACATTTGCCTACTTATTGTGCCCATTTTTCTCCTGTTTCTATCATCAGGCGGGCTGAGTTGGAAATAGAACAGCATATCCGATACAGCAGTTAATCTAGCTGCTTGTTCAAAGTGGTCGCTGTGTTGGCACACCTACCGCACGCGGATATTTTGCGGGCGTTTGTGAGACTTTTCGTAAATAAATACAGTGGCGAATACTATTTGTTAATGGTGTTGTAAATTCTTCTACGTTTTCAATTACACCACCAAGTTCTTCAACCGCATTCTCTAGAGCAAGGTTTTCAGAAGGCGCCCAAGTTCCGCGATAAATAACAGCTAAACCATTTTGTTTGAGCAAAGGCAAAGCATACTCAGCGCAAACTGTCGCAGTAGCAACTGCCCGAATTAAAGCAA
>ERZ1066120.574-NODE-574-length-32584-cov-41.451781_pt1 | contig 32584 bp, 26 predicted proteins | sample MGYA00382767_ERZ1066120 | MGnify/ENA primary metagenome ERZ1066120 (study PRJEB33369, sample SAMEA5778350) | biofilm metagenome | biome: Industrial cooling water; feature: Water cooling tower basin; material: Biofilm | place: United Arab Emirates | collected...
AGTTCCTATACTTGAAGAAAACTCAGATTTAGCTTTAGCTTTCTGCGACCACTATGTAATTAACGCTTCAGGCGAAATTGATATGGCTGCCACTGAGAAATGTACGCGCGCTTATAAACGTGAAAAGCTTAAGCAAGGAATATACCAACCTTTTACCTTACATGCGCTAGTTAATCAATCAGCTTGCCCAGCAATTGCCGCAGTCTTCAGAAGAGAAATTGTGGATTGGGATGAGTTTACGAGTGAGATTGCTGGAATGTGGGATGTGTATTTAGCTTACATTTGTTGTCGTAGTGGTACAGGAGCTTATTATTACCCAGAACGATTAACCCGCTACCGTGAACATGAACAAACTGACACAATGCAAAGTGGAAGTCGCAATGCAGAAGCTAAAATCCGTAAAGCCAAGTCAGAAATTTATTGTTACGGTAAATTTCTTCAAGACCAAAGTTTAGCTGAGTTTCATCCATTTTTTAAACAAAAATGGCTGCACGCTCATACAACTTTGGCAATTGGCTTGATGCGAAGCCAACAAGTACAACAAGCACGCTCCTACCTTTACAGCGCCCTAAATCAACAAAAATTTAATTTACGTACTCTTGTTGCGCTTTGCATCAGCTTTGCACCAAAGAAATTAGCTAATCATTTACTAGGCACATCTTAATTTCTGCCCAGGTGCAAGTAATATTGTCGGACGATTGCAGTGGTTTGGACGAGTAATTGGTAATCATCATATAGGTTAGGGTAAACCACGCGAAGTTGATGTTTTGAAAGGATGTTAATTCATTTCAGATGTTTAATGCTTAATCTCACAGGCAGGATAAAATATGAAACTTTGTATAGTAACTCCATACGTTATTAAGGGCGATGGTCAGGGTCGAGCAAACTACGAAATCGTTTGGGAAGCTATTCGTCGTGGTCATCACGTGACTTTAATTGCAAGGAAAGTTGCTCCGGAACTTCAAGAACAAAAATTGGTTAACTGGGTTCATTTTGATGTAGAGAAGTTTCCAACGGCACTTCTTAAAGAAATGGTATTTTCCAGCTTAAGTGCGACATGGCTATCTAAGCATCGCCATCAGTTTGATTTAGTGCAAGTGTACGGTGCTGTGACTTCGGCTCGTGGAGATATTAACACCTCGCAATTCGTTCATACTTCATGGCGCCGTTCTCCTGTACATACTGCTCGTATTCATTCTAATCTTTACGGGTTTTATCATTGGGCTTACAGTGCGCTTAATGCTTATTGGGAAAAGCGAGCGTTCCAACAAGCTGCATTGTCAATTGCCGTATCTGACAAAATTAAGCAGGAGTTAATAACAGACCTTAATATCGATAGTGAGCGCATTCACGTTATTCATAATGGCGTTGACGTACAAGAGTTTTTTCCAGGAGTTGCCGACCGTCAAAAATTAGGCTTGCCGTCTGGGGTAACTGCACTATTTGCGGGAGACATTCGTACCAATCGCAAAAACTTAGATACAGTACTCAAAGCAATTGTTAAAGTACCAAATTTAAATTTAGTTGTCGTGGGAAGTACTGAGGGTAGCCCTTATCCTCAACTTGCTGCTTCTTTAGGGTTGAGCGAGCGCGTCCACTTTGCTGGTTACCGTCGCGATATTGCTGAGGTTATGCGCGCGGTCGATCTATTTGTGTTTCCGTCGCGGTACGAAGCTTGTACTTTGGTATTATTCGAGGCAATGGCATCGGGACTACCTGTTATTACCGCAACTTCTGCTGGAGGTGCAGAATTAGTGACACCTGAATGTGGGTTTGTACTGTCTGACTCTGATGATGTAGATGCATTAGCACGCGCGCTAGAGATACTTGAGGGGGATGCCTCCCTACGAGCTAAAATGGGTCGAGCCGCTCATGCAGTAGCAAAAGAAAATACTTGGGTTAGCAAAGCACAACGCTATATAGATTTGTTTGAGGTTTTGGTCAATGATAAGCATCACAGTAATTGTACCGACTTATCGCCGTCCGCTCGACCTAGCGCGATGTTTGGAGGCGCTTAAAAAGCAAACTTTAAAAGCATCCCAGGTTATTGTTACTGTACGCGATACCGATGCTGCGACTTGGCAATTTTTAGAAACCTTCAACCGCGATACGTTACCATTACAAGCGGTAAAAATTGAGGTTGGGGGTGTTGTTGCCGCTATGAATCTGGGTTTGAGTGTTTCCGAGGGGGATATTATCGCTTTTACCGATGATGATGCTGCACCCCACCCCGACTGGTTAGAACGTATTGAAGCACACTTTCACTCGTGTCCTCAAATTGGAGCGGTTGGAGGACGTGACTGGCAATATATTGGTACGCAAATAAAAGAAGAAGGTGAGCGTGAAGTAGTCGGGCGCCTACAATGGTTTGGGCGAGTAATAGGCAATCATCACTTTGGCATTGGATCTGCTCGTGAGGTCGATGTCCTTAAGGGAGTTAACATGAGCTTTCGTCGCGGTGCTATTCAAGGAATGCGCTTTGACGAGCGGATGTTGGGTACTGGCGCCCAAGTACATTTTGAATTAGCATTTAATCTTGCTTTGCGGCGCCGAGGTTGGAAAATTATTTTCGATCCTTTAGTAGCTGTAGATCACTATCCAGCGGTGCGTTTCGATGAAGACAAACGCGACCAATTTAACGAAATTGCTTGGTCAAATGCAGTACACAACGAAACCCTAATATTACTTGAACATTTTCCATTACCGCAACGTATAGTTTTTATATGTTGGGCATTTTTAATTGGCACCCGTGAGGCACTTGGATTATTGCAGTTGTTGCGATTACTACCTAGCGAGGGTGAATTAGCTTTACGCAAATGGTTAGCATCAGTGCGCGGACGCTATCAAGGGTTGCATTCTTACAAGAAAATAACTTCCAACCAAATATTATGCAGGTAGTCCGAACTAATTTCACCAATAGTGGTACACGACAAGAACCAAATCCACTTGTTGCATGGCTAGCGATTGGCGCGCTTATTTTATTTTGTGTAATTGCCATTGGTGCTGGTGCGGCATCTTTGTTTAAGCCTGGATATATAGCATTAACTTTCTTAGTAGGTGTTTTTATTTACATTAGACATCCTGTTTTATACATAGGTTTTACTTGGTGGATATGGTTTATTACACCTCTGATTTCACGCTTAATTGATTGGCGTTCGGTTTTTGATGAGTCGCGTTTGCTCTTAATATCTCAATATTTAGTAACGCTTATTACTTTACATACGGTCTTTAAAAACCTTCCGAAGTCATATCGTCAGGGGGGTTTACCTTTTATTCTGGCTTTTGTTGGGGTAGGTTATGGTTATTTAATTGGATTAATCAAAACATCTCCATTTACTGCCGCACGTGGGTTGCTTGATTGGTTAATACCAATTAGTTTCAGTTTCTATTTATTTACCACTTGGCGTAATTACCCACAATATCGACAAAACATCCAACGTGTATTTCTGTGGGGTGTACTAATAACCGGAGTATACGGAGTTATACAGTACCTGATTGCCCCCGAATGGGACAAATACTGGTTAATTAGCACAAAACTCACAAGTATGGGAGACCCAGAACCACTAAAAATTCGGGTCTGGAGTACGATGGCTTCTCCTGGCCCATTTGCGTGCATGATGATGTCAGGATTACTGTTGTTATTTAACAACAAAGGATTTTTGATAATGCCAGCCGCCGGAGCTGGTTATTTAGCATTTTTACTTTCGATGGCACGTACAATGTGGGGAGCATGGGCTGTCGGATTATTGGCAATGATAACTTCGATGCGCCCACGTTTGCAAATGCGTTTAATGGTTACGGTGCTGATAATGGTATTTTGCGTCTTACCATTAAGTACGATGGAGCCATTTTCTGATGCTATAAACTCTCGTCTACAAAGTTTTACAAACCTTGAAAACGACGATAGTGCTAGAGTTAGACAAAAAATATATGAGGATGGTTTAAATAGGGCTTTAACAAATTCGTTGGGTAATGGTATTGGTAATACATTTATGGTAGATGAGAGAGGAATTCTCGTACCTATAGTTGTAGACAGTGGTATTTTAGATACATTTTTTACCCTTGGTTGGTTTGGCGCCCTACCATATACATGTGGTTTGGTTTTGATTCTAGTCAAAATGTTGCAACTACCTGATTTGCGTCGAGATCCCTTTATGGCATCTTGTCGTGCTATTAGTATTGCCTGCATCACTTCGTTACCAATTGGTAGCACGATGCTGGGATTTAGCGGAATGTTTCTTTGGGGTTTCGCGGCTCTTGCACTCGCTGGACATAAAAGCCATGAGCAACAGCGCTACGAATATTCACTTTATAGCCAGTACGTGGCGCCAACTAATTTCAACGAATCAATATCTACAAATAGTGAGAATTTATAAGCTTAAATCAATTGAGATAGAATCAAGATTAAGAATTAAAAAACCAGGGAATTAGTAAATGAAAGTATTAATTAATATGCCATTAGGCGAACAACGAGGCGGCGGCGAAATGATGCTTTTAGATTTGATTCGCCAAGGACGCAACTTAGGTGTCGAGTGGTTGGTGATATTTCTAGAAGATGGACCGATGGTGGAGGATGTTAGGAAATTAGGGGTTGATACGAGAGTAGTAGTTAGTGGTCGTCTGCGAGAAGTTCACCGTTTTATTGCCGCAGTTATTCGGATTGCAGCTATTGCTAGACGTGAAAAAGTCGATATCATTGTCAATTGGATGTGGATAACTCATATATTAGGAGGAATAGCTGCACTACTTGCAGGCATTCCTTCGGTTTGGTATCAGCTAGAAGTGCCTTACGATAAATCTTTTCTTGTACGACTGGCAACTTTAGTTCCAACGCGCGCAGCAATCACGCTCTCAAAGGATGGACAAAAAGCACAGTCATTGATTTGGCCTTATAGACCTACACCTTTAATCTACCCAGGTGTTGATCTTAGCCGTTTTAACCCAAATATTTTACCCAATGCAATTGAGGCGCGCGCCAAACTTGGTTTGCCTGATAATGGATATTTGATTGGAATAGTTGGACGGTTACAGCGTTGGAAAGGTATGCACGTCCTTGTTGAAGCGATGCCTAAAGTTTTGGAGCAATACAGTAACGCGACTTGTGTAATAGTTGGAGGAAAACACGCTTTTGAACCAGAATACGAGGACTTTCTCAAATCCTATATTGTATCGAAAGGAATGCAAGACAAAGTAATCATGGCTGGACTACAGCAAAACATTCCAGAATGGGTACAAGCAATGGATGTATTTGTTCATGCTTCAGATAAAGAGCCATTTGGGATTGTAATTATTGAAGCAATGTCATTGGGTAAACCTGTAATTGCTGCTGATGCTGGAGGACCAACAGAAATTATTAGCGATAGCGTTAATGGATTGCTAACACCTTATGGTGATGCTTCGGCATTAGCAAACGCCATTCTTCGCTATCTTGACAATCCTGAATTTGCTCAAAATGTAGGAGCGGCAGCACGAAAACGCGCTCTTGAATTTTCAACACAGCGTTATGCTGAAAATTTTGTCAACACACTTCGTTCTACATTGCAAATTGAAAATGAAGAGAAGCGGGAATACTCGAAACAAATTTAGCACGATATTTAATTTGAAGCTGTTTTTTGTACGGGAATCTTTTTAGGTAATTGATACATAATTACCTTAGCTTTCCAGTCTTCTTCCGCAAATACTAAATAATCACCATTCGCGCGTTGGAATGCTCTAACACCATAAGGAATGTCAATCCAACCGCTTTCATTTGCAACTTCAGGTCCTGGTTTCAATTTTGTGGCAAAAGCTCCAGTTGCTTTATTGTAAATGTAAACTTCTGCGGTTCTGCTTGTAATAATGAATAAGTAATCTCCTGCTATGGTCATAGAAGCGGTGACAACTTCGGGGTCAGCTTTAGCATCATAAGGAACAGCAACTCGCCACCGTTCTTTGCGGTTTCCTTGACTCCAATTATCATAACGAAAAACTTCACTTCCAAATGCTTTGCCATCATCGTAAGCAGCAGGGTATCTTTCTGTGAAGCCAGATAAATACATTGTATCGGTTTCAGGGAAATACTCGATTCGACGAATATCTTTAATTTGTTTTGGAGTGGCAAATTTTTTCATCGAACTGTACGTGTAGATAGGATTCCCTTTACTATCAAGACCTTGTAAAGGAAAATGGCGAATTCCTTCGGGTATCCGTAAAGTTTTCCAAACATCACCTCTACTATCTACCCACCATCCACCTTGATAAGGATAATCACGCTTTCCAGCATCAAACTCACCTTTGTCAAAGGCGCCATTACCGTTTTTATCTTGCCATATCCAATCTCCAGCTTGTGGTTGGTTAGGAGGCCAGCTACCAGGTTGTAGTTTTTCTTCTTTTTCTGGAGTACCCTCAAACAATGCTGACGGAATTGCAATTTCGCCATCCGTAGTAGGATTGAAACGATATGCTTGGAGAAACGAACCAAACATATTAGTGAAGAACATAAAAGGTTTACCTTGGATACGACGAAAGAATACTGAACCGTGGGCAACACGTAAGCGCATATCTTCAGGGTATTTGAAGGGGTTAAGTGTATAACCTTTATAAGTCCATTGTTTTCCTGTAGGCTTACTATAATCCATTACGTAATGGTCGTGCATTGTATACACATGTGTACCATTCAATTTGGGGTCAGCATCAGCGTTATCTACGAATGGCAGTCCAACAACTTGCCATTGCATGGCGCCATTGGGAGAAAATTTTCTGATATCAGTACCAGTTTTGATTTTTTGTGTATTCTCACCTTTGTTAAAACCGCTGCTATTGACATAGATATTACCCTTTGCGTCAACGCCAACTCCAGTAATTCCATAAAACTTTAAATCACCAACTTCACCAGGTTTTCCTGCATAAATACCACCTTTCAAACCAAATGTACCAACTTGGGTTGGTTGATTTTTGATGTTATAAATTAAAATTTGCTGATTTTTACCGTTATCAGCGACTAATAACCTATTTTGATTGTCTACTGCAATTGCGTTGGCGCCGGGTACATTATTTATTACTTGCGGTAAGCGATTTCCAGATTTTGTATAATGTGATATTTGAGCGGAATCGCCATCTTTTTGATTTTGAATAATCCACAATGTGTTCTGTTTATCAACCGCAATTTTTGTAGGATTTGGAACTGAGAAATTACGAATCTCTTTGAGCGTTTTTGTATTATAAACGCGCACTATATTTTCATCGCGTACTGCTACATACAATTCCGAACCAATTGTTGTTAATCCAGAGACTTCGTTTTTCTCGCTAACTATCAACATGCTTTTATCCCAACCATTCCCCCCAGCAAACGGTGCAGGTTTTCCAGATAAATCAAAACGTCGCACACAAAACCAGCTTGTTTTAGCAGGAGGGTAATCATTTCCTTTGCCATCAACATGTCCTTGTAGCATCGACAAATACATATACTTTTGATCTGCGGTGACAGCAATTCCACCAAATCGTTCCCACCCATGTAAATCTGCTGCTCTTGCTATTACATCACCATTCTTATAAACTCCAGCTTCCCTACCTGCTTCATCCCAAGGACTATTGGTAAAAACTGTACCATCTGGAGCTACGTACATGTCGATAACCTGGTTTTGCACCCACTTTTCACCACCACCAAAAGTATTGCCTATCCAAGATGTTTTATAAGAGTTAGCTTGAACTCCATCAGCTACCCAATACACTGCTATTAACGCTGTAGCAATTAAGGCGCCAAAAAAACCGAACAACCATCTAATTGCTTTTAAATTTCGATAGCTTTGAATTCTAATCATTGTCTCAATTGATTTACTATGTAGTTAAATATTTAATAAATCTCAATTAATAAGTAGCTTTTTATACTTTTATTTAATGATTTATTTGCATATAGAAACCGGGTTTATTTACGTAAGCCGTTAGTAAAACGTAAAAAAAATTACAAAAGATTATTTTGGCATTAATAAATTGATTTCATGAACGAGACGTTTGTATGTAACTTAACAAAAAGCTGAGATTTTTACTTTGGTTTTACAAAAAATTTATATATATAACACCTAGTCTTTAAATTAAATTTATTAATAGAATATTTATAAATAGCTAATAGTAGACATTAAGATGCGATGCCTAATAGTTAGCAGCTAACAGTTAACAAAGCCATTTTGAGATTAGCTTATAGTTTATTTCGCTTATGAATGTGCATCATTATAAACCAGCAACTAGATTGACTTCAAATGTCGCTACACCTTGAAGTTAGTTTCTGTAAGTTCTCCACATATCGCTGATACACCCAACACGCACCGTCTATGAATCTATACCGATTTCTGCTGCATTCTTCTTGGGTTGCTATTGCCTTAGCTTTTTTGTTCCCCACATCAATTAAAAATGCTGAAGCTAAAACTGTAACAGCACAAAAAAGTAAAGTTGGGGAAATAGATAGGGATAATATAAAACTTAAAAAAGAAGAAATCAAACCTATCACACAAGAAGCAGCAAAACTAGGAGGAATAGTTTCTCTGTCTCCTGCTCCCTCTTCTCCTGATAACCTTTCTGTTCCCTCTACCCCTCCTCTACCTGCTTCACCCCCTGAGCTACTGTTTCCAAGTAAAGCAGAAGAAGTTCAAATTCGACAAAACCAAGCAATAACGCTGACTCAAGCATTAGAAATTGCGCGTCGAAACAATCCTCAACTGCAAACCTCGCTACTCGAACTTGAGCGCAGTCAAGCATCACTACGAGAGTCGCAAGCTGCACTGTATCCAACTATTGGTATAAACGGTAGCATTACAAACAGTAAATCTGCTAGTGACCAACTTTCTGTAGACTCAGGTGTGGCGCCTCCAGGTAGTGATAAAGCGAGAACTGCTTTTAACGGTAGAGCCGAAGTTAATTACAACATTTATACTTCAGGTCGCAGAGCAGCAAGCATTCGTCAAGCAGAAGAACAGCTAAGAATTGACGAGTTGAGTGTAGAAACGCGGTATCAAGAAATTAAGCTGCAAGTAACTAGTCGTTACTATGATTTACAAGCTGCTGACGAACAAGTTCGTATTAGTAGTGCAGCAACAGAAAACGCAAGTGCGAGTTTACGTGATGCTCAAGCACTTGAACGTGCGGGTGTTGGTACAAGGTTTGACGTACTGCGTTCGCAGGTAAACTTTGCCAATGCTCAACAAGATTTAGCAAACGCGCGTGCTAGACAGCAAATATCACAGCGGCAATTAGTTGCACTACTAAACATACCGCAAACACTCAATATAACTACTGCCGACCGAGTAGAAATAGCGGGGTTATGGAACCAAAAATTAGAACAAACAATAATTCAAGCGTTTCAAAACAGACCTGAGTTACAACAGCGTTTAGCAGAACGTAATATAGGTGAACAACGACGTAAATTTGCTTTAGGACAACTTGGTCCACAAGTTGCCTTAGTTGCCAGTTACGACGTATTAGACCAGTACAACGACAATGTTGGCGCCACAGATGGATACTCAGTAGGAGTACGTGCAAATTGGAACTTATTTGATGGAGGAGCAGCAAGAGCGCAAGCAGCACAAGCAAAAGCAAATATTGCTATAGCAGAAAGCAACTTTGCAAACCAACGTAACCAAATACGCTTTGAAGTCGAACAATACTATGCTCAATTACAATCAAATTTAGACAACGTGCAAACCGCAACAGCAGCAGTAGACCAAGCAGTTGAAGCACTACGACTCGCACGTTTACGCTTTCAAGCTGGTGTTGGTACTCAAACCGACGTTATCGCAGCAGAAAACGACCTCACGCGCGCACAAGGTAATCGCATCACTGCTATCTTAGACTACAACCGTGCGTTCGCAAACCTACAACGTTCCGTTTCCGCTAAAACCTAAAACCATATTTGTCATTCGTCCTTATTTGTCATTCTGAGCAAAGCGAAGAATCTTAAAAATTTCGAGACTTACGAGATGCTTCACTGCGTTCAGCATGACAATGAATTGATATTTTTCAATATAGCTGATGAGGTTATAAAATTACTTCAAGAGTTTTCAAGCTGAAATAATATCTCATGTGCAAGCATTAGCTGTTTAGTCTTGATTGTAATTCTTGTAATTGTTCTAATAATGGTGGTAAATCTCTTTGAATCGTCTCCCAAATAATTTCTAAATTCACCCTAAAATACTCGTGAATGACTATGTTCCGCAGTCCTCAAATGTCAACCCAAGGTATTTCCGGATAGGCAACTTCAACTTCTGGCATAATACTTGCCGCTGCCTCACCAATAATAGCAACATTATAGAGAACTGCCCTTACTGTTTTTATATCAAGAATGAAAATCACTAAAACTCATGCCTTGAGTAAACACTTCAATCTCGGCGCCAATATCTAAAATGTCTTGAATTCTTTGTTTGAGTTTTCTAGAAGGCACGCACAGCTTCTCCCATCACTGTTTCACGTAAATAAGATTTGAGAGAGTCGGGCGTACCCAAATCAACGGAACAACCAAAAAGTGTTTCTAAATATCTTTGTAAGCGTATAAAAGTAAATAAGCCTACAGGCTTTTCAAATTCTACCAATAAATCAACATCGCTTTCATGGGTTGCTTCATCTCGCGCTACAGAACCAAACAAGGCTAAAGATTTTACACTAAAATCTTTTAGTTTTATTTGCTCACTTCTAAGTATACTTAACACTTCGTCTCGTTTCATAATGTAATTTCAACATTATAAATTTATATCTATAATATGATATCTAATATACTGGTTCGCTAATGGAAAAGCTAGGATATTGTAAAATTTTGAAAAAAGATAAAATTACTACATGGCTGATAATATATTAATTGTTGGTGGTAGTCGAGGAATAGGTCTTGCAGTTGCTGAGTATTACCATGATAAAGTAGATAACTTGGTGTGTGTTTCGAGAAGTCCATCAAAATATGGAAAGTGGATAGAAGCAGATATTTCAAAGCAGGAAGGAATTGATAAAGTTTTTGCTGCTTTTGATAGTAGTCCTTTAGATGCGCTGTTGTTTCTTGGAGGTACTTGGGAAAAAGGCGCCTTTACAAATAATTATAATTTTATTAATAGTAGTTATGAAGAAATTGACCATGTAATTGCTGTAAATCTAATAGCACCTGTTAAACTGACAAAAGGATTAATATCGTCTTTGAAAAAATCTCAGGTGCCAAAGGTAATTTTTATTGGTTCATTATCAGGTTTAGATAATCAAGCATCAAGAGAAGTTGCAAACACAGCTTCTAAATTTGGACTGCGTGGTGCCGCGCAAGCGTTGCAGATTGAACTTAGTAATACTGGTATTGGTTTTACAGTAATTAATCCTGGAAATGTTGCGACACCTGAAGTTTTAAATGATATTGCTAGTAGTAATTTTTCTGCTCAAGTTCCTATACCACTAAGCGATTTAATATGTGTTATTGATTGTTGTTTGAAACTTTCGCGCGCGTCGTGTATGTCAGAAATTAATCTTACACAACTTAATCCTGGTTCAAAGTAGGGTGGGCAGTGCCAGCCCTTTCAACGCGAACTAGAGTACTATTAAGTCGGCGCCTGAAACCCTCATTCTTACGTTACCTACAAAGTAGTTTTTTAGTTAACCACCCAATTTAATTACGAGAGCATATCAAAAATGGTCAATATGGCGCCCAGAGAATTGTTCATTTTTTTGAAGGATATGCCGCAAGTCTTGTTGTTACGAGGTTAATTGAACATGTATTTTAGGTAAATAATTTGGTACTAGTGTTCGCGTTGAAAGGGCTGGGTGGGCAGTGCCCACCGTACAAAGGTATACTGCACAGGCTAGAAGCCTATGCTACATGACAACTGCTGGTTGTAACTCGTGTTCTTTGGTGGGTGTGTATGTGTAATTGGATTTGTCTTCGCTATTGGGCAGAATTGTGATGTATTTGCCGTCTAAGTTGCGATTACGTGATACCAATTCTTTACGACCCTCGTTAACTAAGAACGGAAGCACTGCACTGGCGCCAATAACCACCATATCTACTACGTTAATTGGTGCGATTTGCAACAAACCTTTGAGTCCAGGTACGGTTGCGGCAGCGATTTGTAGTGCAAAAGAACCACCCAAGGCAATATTTAGATATTTGTTTTGTGGTAGTCTCTTACCGCTAAATATGCTGTGGGTTTGCGAACGGCAACTGAGCGCGTACATTAACTGTGCCATTGTCAAGCTCATAAAGCCAATGGTGCTGGCAGTTGCTCCCATACCATAACGGTTAATAGCATAACCATAGGCGCCTAAAGCACTTGCTGACATTATCGCTGACTCGCCAACAATGCGTCGGAAGTCAGAATTTTTGATAATTGGTTCAGATGGGTCACGGGGTGGCGCCAGTAATACATCTGGTTCAGGAGCTTCCATTGCCAGTCCGAGCGCAGGGAAGATATCTGTTACTAAGTTCAACCATAGTAACTGCATAGCTGTCATTGGTTCACCTATACCAGCAGCAGTTGCAGCGAGCATCACCATAATTTCACTGGTGTTGGTTGATAGTAAAAAGTGAACCGATTTACGAATGTTGTTGTAAATTGTACGTCCATGACTAACGGCTATAATCATGGTTTCGAGGTTGTCGTCTTCGAGGATAATATCCGCCACTTCACGGGCAACATCGGTGCCACTATGTCCCATTGCAATACCAACATTAGCAGCTTTGAGCGCGGGAGCATCATTAATTCCATCCCCGGTCATTGCTACTATTTTACCTGTGCTTTGCTGTGCTTGGACGATTTGCAATTTGTTCGCAGGACTAATACGTGCAAAAACATTTACTCGGTCGCACAGTCCTTTAACAACTTCTGGGTCAACTTGTTCGAGGTGGGTTGAGTCGAGAATTTCTAGCTGTTTGCCTTGGCTAAGATTTAGTTCTTTACCAATAGCATAAGCTGTTGGACTTTGATCCCCAGTAATCATTACGGTGTTGATACCTGCTGAGTGGAAATCTCCCATCAATTCCTTCACACCTTTACGGATGGGGTCTGCCATTCCCACAAGTCCCAACCAAATTAATTCACTTTCAGTGTTAATTTCATCCGAATCTTGAATTAAATAAGCAATTCCAAGAACACGCAGTGCTTTACCTGCCATGTCCTCGTTATCGTTCTCAATTAACTGTCTATCAGCATTGGTTAAAGGTATTTGCTGACCGTTTTTGAGTTGATGACTACATAGCGCTAATACTTCAGATGGACTACCTTTAACTGCAACAAGTTTTTGATTGTTGTCAGGAGTATTATGTAGCGTCACCATGTAGTTACGCGCTTGCGAACGGTGACTAATTTTCTGCAACGGATAATTTTCGCGCAGACTATTTACATTCACTCCAGCATTTATTGCTAAGTCGATAAGCGCGTTCTCTGTTGAAGAACCTTTTACAGTGTAATTGTGTTCTTTGTTTTCCTTTTTCTCTTTAACCTTTTCCTTTTCTTCAATAATGCTTTCGTTGCAAAGTACCAAGACATGCATTAACTTCAGCACTTGCTCGTTGCTATAAGGATTAATAGACTCATCCCCATCGCGCAACTTATCTTCTGCAACATCAATACATCGTCCATCAGCACACAACTCAACAACCATCATGCGGTTAGCTGTAATAGTACCAGTCTTGTCCATACAGATAGTCTGTACCGAACCCAGTGTTTCCACTGCATCAAGGCGCCGGATTAATACGTTGTGCTTCCGCATGTTAGCAATACCAAGCGCTAATGTAGTAGTTGCTACCGTTGGCAGTCCTTCTGGTACTGCTGCTACAGCCAACGAAATTGTTGACTTGAGCATTTGCAGCACACTGTTACCGCGCAACACACCAATACCAAATACAACAGCACAAATGGCGCCGCTAATTACAACAAGCTGACTTCCTGCTTGGTCGAGTTGTTTTTCCATCGGGGTTTCAGGTGTCGAAGCTTCACCAAGCATCGCCTGAATTTTACCCATTTCGCTATATTTACCTGTGGCGACAACTACCGCTTTTCCTTGTCCCCCTGTCACCAAAGTACCCATGTAAACCATGTTTACCCTGTCGCCCAAAGCTACATTCTCATCTTCGAGCGCTACAGTAGACTTACTAACGGGCATACTTTCACCCGTCAACGCCGACTCATCAATACTCAAACGCTCTGCTTCAATTAAGCGTGCGTCTGATGGTACATAGCTACCAGGCTTGAGAACTATAATATCGCCGAGGACAATTTCAGTAGCGCTGATTTCAGCACTATTGCCGTCGCGAATAACTACTGCCGTTGGCTTAACTACATTTTGAAGCGAACGAATTATTTTTTCAGAATTGCTCTCAGTAGCATATCCAATCCCTGCATTGATTACTACTACTCCCATAATGACAGCAGCATCAAGCAAACCACCTGTAGCAACTGACACTCCTGCCGCTACTGCTAAAAGTCCTACTGGCAGTGATTTAAACTGATCAACAAACATGCTCAACCCCGAACGCGGTTTTGCTTGCGGCAGGGTATTTAAGCCGTATTTCTTCAGTTTGCGAGCAGCAGAATCACTTGATAGTCCTAATACATTTGACGTTTGCAACTCATTAATTACGGTCTCTACAGAACGTAAATGCCAAGGTGCAACGGATTGCGCTTTTGTTCCGACCAGATCGCGTGTTTTTTTTGCTTTTTTCTTAGCTTGGTGCTTGTTTTTTGTTACCAAATTTACAGAATTTTTGTTTTGCTTTTGGTAATCAAAAACCAGACTTTCAATCAGCGATGCAAGACTTTTAGGACTGCGTGCTAGTTTATAAATTACCAGCATATTTCCTGTGACCGGGTTGGCAGAAACACAACATATATCGTTGTTTTCTGCCAATCTCAACTCTAGGTATTTCTTAAGAGTATCCGAACCCTGAAGACCATTTACTTTATACCTAGCCCTCCCGCTCACCGCCGTATGTACTTCCTTAACGATAGGAATTTGACGGCGCCGGGAGATGTTACAGCTTTTATTCATTTCATGCAGTTGTGAAAAATACTAACTTACTCAGAGTCTTTTATCTTACTGCATAAAATTAAACATTTTCTACTTCATCAGGATTATCTTTAAATAACTTATTAAAACCCAGATGTAAAGACGTAATATATTACGTCTCTACAAGGTTGGAAATCTTACCCTAAATGTACCGAAATACGAACCATACCGATGACATAAAATTTTGCTAGAGTTTTAATAGGCTTACTTTTTAATTTTGACTCGATGTTGCAATTTGCACCTTTATTTCCCTTAATTTACCGTGTTCTCCAACCGAGTTTTCCAAACTGTCTATGGACAGGAAACACAAACTGTAAAAAAATCGCTCTAACCTTTGATGATGGACCTCACCGTCATCACACACCCCAGTTACTAGAGGTGCTAGACTCTTACAAAATTCCGGCTAGTTTCTTTTGGTTAGGTGTATGTGTACAACAGGCGCCACAAATAGCCAAAATGGTACATGCTCGTAACCACTGGATAGGTTTACACGGTTACGACCACCGAAACTTTCCTATGCTCTCAAAGCAAGAACTTAAAGACAGCTTAGAAAAAACTCAAGCAGCTATTGAAAGTGCCTGTAATATACCCGGACAACTTATTCGCCATGTCAGACCCCCAAATGGGTTCTTTACCCCCAATACTTTAAAACTTTTGAAAAAGTGGGACTACCGTCCGGTTATGTGGAGCGTTGTACCAGAAGACTGGGTACGACCGGGTATTAACACAGTAACTCAACGAGTATTAAACCAAGTTCAAAATGGTTCCATCATAGTTTTGCACGATGGCTACTTCGGTGGTGAAGATGTCGCCGAAACTACAGCAGCTTTAATACCCAAGTTACTAGAACAGGGTTACGAGTTCGTCACTATCGATAATCTTTACGAAGTTATAAATTAAAAGGATTTTGGATTAAATCCAAAATCCTAAATTTATTTATTCCCTTGCGCCTATTTCCTCAGCAACATTTTCTTGCTTAGTAGTTTCGGCGCCTACAGGCTGTTCTGTTCCTAAAAGAGTGCGGATGTCACTCAAAGAACTAGGTTTGCCCAGTTTCTCTTCTTCGGAGTCGGTTACATACTCAATTAAATCCTCTACCTGGCAGCCAAGAGCCTTACAAAACTTTACTATACGTTCAATATGATCAGAGCCAGTTCTTCCGCTTTCCCAATTTTGAATGGTACTTTCGGTGACACCGACAAGACGTGATAACTCTAACTGGGTCAAACCAGCTCTTTCACGTAATATTGCTATTCTTGGTTTTGCTTTCCGTTTCACAGTCACAGCACTCCGACGGTCTAACTTATAGTCGTTTATCGTAACACCAAAAAAAAATTACGCCCAGATTTTTTAACCAAGACCTTGACACCCTTAAAATCTTTAGTTAAACTATCTAAGTATAAAGCTAGCACTTGCCAAGTGCAAGTCAGTCATCTTTTTTTACCTATTAACACTTAAGTTATTGAGTTAAATATATTAAAGGTTGATTATACATGAGGTTATGGAGTTATAAATTATGTTGAAAATTATGTTGAAAAAGTCTTTTGCTGTAGGTGTGTTAGCGGCTCTGGCAATGGTGCCTGTTGCACAAGCAGGTCAAACTCAAGCAAATAGTTCTAACATGCGAATTACAAGTGGTAGCTTGGGAACAAGAAACGTTAGTGATATAGACAGCAGCACTTATACAGACCAGTATCAAGGTAAAAATAGTAATCGATTCTGTGCGACTCGCAATCAGATTCAAGGGAATAGAGAGAACGTAAGTATTAGTAACGGGAATGTTGGCTTCGGTAATGATAGCAGTGTTTCCAATTCAGCTTTTACAAGACAGAGGCAAAATGCGAACTGCTCCTTCCCTGATTTACGTTAAATATATAAATAGCTTAGTAATAGATAAAACTAAAAAGCTGGTTAATCGAGTTGTTGAACTAGATTAACCAGTAACACACAACTAATTAGGTCTAGAAAAATTATGAAGATAAAAATCTACACATGCAAATTTTCTAGCTGCTGCTTTGATTATAGCTTCAAGTGCAGCGTTAGCAAGTCAAAAGAAGTACTGAGTAGAAAGTGCTGAGTAGAGACGAGATTAATCGTGTCTTTACTCAGCACTCAGCACTCAGCACTCAGAACTCAAAACTAACTACAAAGTTGAGGATGAACGCCATGCCTGCCATAAAATTAATTTTTCCGCTGTTCTTGACTGCAATGATTGCATTACCTGCTTCAATTGCAAATGCTGGTGAATTAGATATTCAAACAAGTAATGTTCAAATGGAGCTTGATGAAGATGGCGACATTTATATTAGAACTATTAGAACGGCGCCAGTACCACGAGTAATTGTAAATCCCGCTGTCAATCAAAATATCTATAGAAATCGTCAGATGCGGGTTTTCAGAAGCAATAACAAAATGAAATGCCGTAATGTAACGCAGCGTAGAAACTCAAGAAGAGGTGGTAACCAAATTTACACAAGTAATACTACAACCGTCTGTAGCTAATTCAGGGCATTACTTGTAGAATTCCTGTAATTGTGGAATGGGCATCCTTGCCCGTTCCCCCATATTACAACTATGACCGTAAACTAACCTTTCTGTTTTGTTTCTATATTTATAACCCTACTTATATTCATTGGTATAAAAATATGCAAAACCTCATCTTTTATGCGCTCTGTGTAGGACTCATTATCAGTCTAACTGCTGGATTAACTAACAATTTATCTTACAGTCAAATAAGTTCCGAAGCATCAAGCGATAGTGGCGCCACACAAACATTCACATCCTTTACAAGTAAACAATCAAACTCTGCATCTACCCAAAGGAATAGTTTAAGCCTAAGTGCTGCAAATTTAAAACAACCTCAAATTCTAAAAATAAATGCCCCTAGCGCACGATTACAAGGTGAAATATCCATTAATGGTAAAGTTGTACAGCGTTTGAACGACAGCAGTAGTAAGTTAGATTTATCACCTTATTTATCTGTTGGTCAGCAAAAAATTGAAATTTCAGCACAATATTCACCATCAACTGCTGCCGTCAGCGTAGAAGTACAAGGTTCAGGCAATAACATTTCGCAACAAACTAGCGGCAGTGGAAGATTAAACTATACTCTAGATTTAGACATCCAATAAAAGTTAAGTATCTAAATTTACCATTATATTGCATGTATGCTGAACAACATTATCTTGTGGGATGGGCAGAGAAAGCCCGTCCCAATTTCAAATAACTTTGTGAACCACGGTTCACATTTACCCCACAAATTTCTCCATTGCCATCAACAAGAATACCTCTCGGTTTTGCTGAAATTAACGGTCGTCGCTTGATATTGTGCTTCAAGCGATGTACGAGTTTGCAAGTCAGCCACAGACCAAATTAAAAATTGCTCTGGCGCCGTTACAAAATCTTGATAGCGATGAGTCACAACTGCGTAGAATTCTTGATACATGGCACACGCATATTCCACTGCTGACTCAAAATCTTGAATAGGTGATAAACGTGCTTGCTGAAGGACATTTTTATCAACTGTACAAACGTCAACTTTTTCTTTCAACCAATCAATTACAAGTTGAGCTATGTGTGAATTCTGGAATCTGTTTGCATAAGCACATATTTTCTCCCATCCAAAATCTGTAACATACATTTTTATCAAGGGTTGCGCTTGGTCAAATAATTCACTAATATCTTCTAATAGCTGGTTTCTGTTCATTAGTAATTCGAGTATTAAATCAGCATCAACCAATATCCCAATCACAGTTAAATCCCCCGATTGAAAAACAAATACGTTTATTATGTCTATAGAAGCATTGATATTTCTCAATGCTTTCCTACATTCCTACATGTAAGTTATATACAAATCCAAAATAACTTATTTCAGATTGGCGCCCACTAAAGGGTTACTATTTCACATCCAAGCATCTGCATATTTATCGGCTTTTGTCAATCTGATACACAGTAATCACTTCACACGTTACTTCTGTTACTTGAAACGACGAAACATATTTCCATCAGTTCCGAAACTCGCAATAATAATTATGTTTAATTCAAGTTTTTATGCAGTTGAATATCAACAAAAATGTGAAGAAATATATCATATATTTTTTCTAGTACTAACAATGTTTGATTTTTTACCTAACTTTTTGGTTTAAGCATTAAATAAAATAGTTGTCCGTGACCAACAGTAACACCCGCACGTTCGGCTGCAACAAGACCTGCGCCAACAAAGTAATCAACTCTGCCAGCACCTTTAATGGCGCCACCTGCATCTTGGTCGAGTACATAACGACTAACAACACGGTGTTCCATTTGACCTTGAGTATTAGGAAAAGGAAGGTATGCACGAATTAATGCTAGGGCGCCTGGAGGCATAAGTGATTTATCAGTAGCAATCGAACGGTCGGTCGTAAGAGTAGCTTGAGTGGAACCAGTTGCAGTGACACCATGATTTTCCTTAAAGAATACAAAACTAGGGTCACGCGGAATATAAACATTTAATTCCTGCGGATATTTACGAAAATAATCCAAAATTTTAGGCATCGTCATACCCTCCAAGGGTAATTTTCCATCGTCAGCAAGTGCTTTACCAATGCTTTTATAATTTTGAGCGATGCTGGCAGCATAACCCACCGTAGTCTCAGTACCATCGGTAAGATGAAGTCTAGCGGAACCTTGAATTTGCATCATGTAAGGTTCAAGACGGTCGCGGAACCAAAATATTTCTAGTCCCCGTAATTTACTTTTAGAAGCTTGTAAACCATCTGCACCTTCTAAGTCAACACGTTTAGGATGAGGTCTAGGCCAAGAGTCTAAGTCGGCTGGTTCACGATAAATAGGGTAACGAAATTCAGCGGTACGTGTACGACTAGCTTCATATATAGGTTCATAATACGAAGTAAACAGCACCCCTCCCTTTTTATCGTGACCTATCGACTGGTAAAGCACAAACTCATTTCTTATTGCAGCATTGAGTTGTTTAGCTGATTTGCTCGTTTGTACCAACTGTCGAAATCGTTGTAAGCTAGCGATTACACGAGCGCGAGTAATACCAGCTACTGGATAATTTTGATATGCTGCTTCAGCTTGCGGAGATTGTAAGTACTTTAAACTTTGGTCTATCGACGCTATTAAACCTTTTTGGTCTTTGATAGGTTCGTTTTCACCCCAAATTTGATTATCTAAACACGAAGCATCACCCTCGCAACAAGTAACATACGGTCTAGCTATAAGTACAGGGCGCCGTTTTGATATATTTGCTTGACTTTTAACTTGTTTTGCAGCTTGAGGTAAATTCCACTTTTTTAGCTGACATTGTTGTGGAGCAAGCGCTAAACGCCCCAAAGGTTGTATAAGTAATACATAAGTTAGTACAAATACAGGCAAGCTTAAAGCAACAGCAACAAGTATTTTTGCTGACTTTGGGTTAACTAACTCTCGAAACTTCGCTTTAGATTCACTCTTAATGCTCATAAACGCCCTACTTCAAATATAAAATTTAAAATTCATTAAGAATTCTAAATCCTTACAGCTAGAAAATCGACATTCTTTTACTCGATAATCATAGGTAGAAGTGTTACCAGATAAAACAACGTACTTAAGTAAGTCGGCGCCAAGCTTAATTATGCCTTCTTCAACCAATATTGTTACATTTCGTAATACTGTCATGCTGAGGTACGAAGGGCGCAGTTTTCCCGCTTTCGCGCGCATCTCTATAACGTTTAAAGGTTGTGTAAGAACATATTTCAATACGGATTTAGATTCATTGTGATAAACACCATACAAAAAGCCCAGCTTTATGACTGGGCTTTTGTGGAGTAAGTCTCCAAGGTTACATATAGAAGTTCAGTATAGTTTTGTTTAACTTAATTAGTACTACCATTGCTCTTAGCTTGGTTTCGGAAAAGAAGCAAAATATTTTTCTGAACGCTTCATTTGATTAATTGTAGAAAGTTAGCGCCTATTGGTTCTCTTTTCTTACCTCTTTCTTCCCTTCGGGAAAAGCTCCGCTTTACGTGTACTTTGTGTCTAAGAAAGCGGGAAATCCTCGCTCCTTATGTGGTTTATTCCTGCTTAACCTCTCACGATTGGTTCATGTCAAAAGTTTTGGTGTGTAGGCACCAATAGTAAGGTGGGCATTGCCCAACATACAATACCCCAGAATTAATGATATGAACCACTATGCTTAACCTTGAAACTCTTGTCTCTGTGTTCTCAGTGTCTCTGTGGTAAAAAAAAACATTTGCTGCACAGGCTGGAAGCCTGTGCTACATTTACGTGTGGTGTGCATTGTTAAGGGAAATTATGAAAGCTGTTGTGATGACTGCACCTGGTAATCCTGATGTGCTGCAATTACGAGATTTACCATTACCTTCTGTGGGTGATAGAGAACTGTTAGTTAAGCTAAAAGCTGCTGGTGTTAACCCTATTGATACTAAGCTTAGAGGTCGCGGTACTTTTTTTCCTGATAAAATGCCTGCGGTTCTTGGTTGTGATGGTGCAGGTGTTGTGGAAAAAGTCGGCGCCAACGTAACTAAGTTTCGTGTGGGCGATGAGGTATATTTTTGTAATGGTGGATTAGGCGGACATCAAGGTAACTACGCAGAATATACAACAGTAGATGAACGATTTGCCGCACGTAAACCTAAACAAGCTAGTTTTGCTTTATCTGCTGCGGCGCCTTTGGTATTAATTACAGCTTGGGAAGCTTTATATGAACGAGGAAAACTCTCGCCAAATGAACGAGTATTAGTTCATGCTGGTGCTGGAGGTGTTGGACATGTGGCAATACAGCTTGCCAAACTTAAAGGTGCCAGCGTTTGCACTACAATAAGTTCACAAGAAAAAGCACGCTATACTCAAGAACTTGGCGCCGATTTGGTAATAAACTATAAGCAAAACGATTTTGTTAAAGCAGTATTAGACTGGACTAACGGTGAAGGAGTTGACGTAGCATTTGACACTGTTGGTGGAGAAACTCTACAAAAATCTTTTCCAGCAGTACGAGTATATGGTGATGTAGTCACAATTTTGGAACCAGATAAAAATACTGTGTGGAAAGTCGCCCGTAACCGCAACCTGCGTATTAGTTTAGAGTTGATGCTCACACCCATGTTACAAGGAATGATAGAAACGCAGCAGCATCAAGCCGAAATATTAGAACAATGTGCAACTTGGATAGATGAAGGTAAGCTTAAAATTGACGCGCGTCATCAATTCAAATTATCAGAAGCAGCAAAAGCTCATCACTTACTCGAAACAGGGTCAATCACAGGTAAAATTATCCTACTGACCGAATACTAGAAGATTAGCATCGCATTTGAGTAACTACACAAAAGTCCAGCATCCCGTAATAACAATATTATTAGCCAGCGCGCTTACCGCTACTTTCTGGTTTATTGGGTTATTTTATATACCTGATTCTCAAGCTCAATCGCAATTAGAACGCACTCCACTAACTTCAGAAATACTGCAACAGCGAGTTCATAACCCAATTTTACGCGAAGGTAATCCCACCGTAGATTTACGGGAAATGACAATAGATTTACGACCAGATAATGCTACTTTTCGCGATGAATTTTATCAAACGCTACGAAAGGAAATACAAAAAACAGGCGCCAAACCATTCGGTTTAGATTTAAGCAACTCATTAATTCAAGGTGATTTTATTGGTAGCGACTTGGGACTGCGAACCACAATTTACCCCCAAGCAATTTCTCCAACTTTTACTCCCAGTGAGCAAGAACAACTCCAACAGCTACGCGAGGTATGTTTAAAATCACTAAGTATAGGATTCCCAAGTGCAAAAGATTGTCGTTCGTTATTACGTCAAGAAGCAAATATATCTACTGTAGAGAGCGTTTTTCGCTCGGCACTCATTATGCAACAAACGCGGTTTAATGGCGCCGTCCAGTTTGCCAATACATTTTTTCTTCAACCAGTTGATGCGAGTGGCGCCGTTTTTAACCAATCTGTAAATTTTACAGAAGCTCGGTTTGGTAGTACCGTCAGCTTTGCTAATGCTACTTTTCGTAAAGATATTCAGCTAACAAATAGTATATTTTTTAACAAAGTAGATTTAAAGCAAGCGCAATTCCAGGAAGCTGTTTATTTTCAAGATAGTAGTTTTTCTCTTAGCGCTAACTTTAAAGATGCAATTTTTCGCTCTTTGGTAAGGTTTAACCGCGCACGCTTTGGAGGTAATGCTGATTTCTCTCAGGTTCGGTTTCTCGGTCAGGTACAGTTTACCGCAGCAGATTTTAATGAATTCCTTTTACTAACCGAAGCAGCATTCGAGCAAGCTGTAACGTTTCGCGAAGCTAGATTTTATCAACCTGTGACACTAAGAGGCGCCAGCATTCTTAATATAGCTGACTTCAGCGATGCTATTTTTGCTCTTAATGCTTATTTAAACGTATCAGGACTAGCATTTAACTCAAATAGCGCCAAAATTTTAGGGAATCCTGGTGAAATAGGCAGAATGCTTTATGTGTCATCTTTAATCGGAAATCAAAACGTATTGCGGAATTTAATGCAAAATTTCCGCTCGTTGCAGCAAATTAGCGACATTAACCAGCTTGAATATACAAAGCAACAATTACGGTTTATAGAATTGAGTCGGCGATTATTTGGTACAAATATAAATAAAGCCTCTACAGAAAAATTAAAAAGCCTAGGTCTAACACAACTTCAAATAGAAGGAATTATTAATCATCGTAACAAAGAACAATTTCGCAACCAAAGCGAACTGTTAGAACTACCTGAAATAGATTTTGAGACATATATTAAAATACGTGACCAAATAATCGTCGATGAACCTTTATTAATTGGTGAATGGATATTAACAGCATGGAGTTGGCTATTTATTGCTGTATTATTATTACTTTCTGGTTACGGTACACAAGTTTGGTTAGTGTTTGGTGTTGGCGCCATTGCAATAGCTTATTTTGGATTATTATATTGGCTTATCGATAAATATAGGCGCCTGCGCCCAGTTCCAATAGTTCCAACTTGTTATGAAATAAGCTGGATATTAACATCCTATTTTATATTTACATCTATTGGACTAATTGCTATTTTTCGCAACGCCGAACAGCCTTGGTTGACACTAGGATGTTTAGTATTAATAATTTTACCTGTACCCTTAATACTACTAGCTCGACTTTACCAAATAGGGCGTTTTCATAACAAGATGGACGTATCCTATTTTACCGAAGATGGTACATTACGTCAGTTACGCTTGTTAATTGGGCGCCTGCCCGTAATACCCAGAAACCCATCATTTCGCGAAAGATACATGCCCATATTATGGGACAAACGCTGGAATTGGCTCAACTATTACGACTTTAGTCTAAATAATTTAATGCGATTAGGCTTTAATGATATTCGTCTACGCGATGAATGTCTCCCAGGAATTATATCAAGCTTGGCATGGTTCCAATGGAGTCTAGGAGTACTTTATATAACTCTACTCTTATGGACACTATCGCGCACAATTCCAGGACTAAATTTATTAATTTACTTGAAGTAATAAATTTGAAACCTGGTTTCTGTGGAAAGTTGTTATTTTTATTACATGCTATCAACAAAGAAACCAGGTTTCTAATAAAATAAAGTTTACTTAAAGATATATTATAAAATTATCTACAGAATACAAAAATATTAGATACTAATTAAGCCAGGGTTAATTATCTAATAAAATGAGAACCGATTCCATTTTCTATCAATTATTCCAGCTAGTGCCAAGCGTTTTATTTGAACTGATAGGAGAATCAGCGTCAAAGTACGAAAGTTACGAATTTTCTACCAGAGAAGTTAAAGAGTTATCGTTTCGCTTTGATGGCATATATTTGCCCGTCACTAATGATTTAGAAAAACTGATTTACTTTGTTGAAGTGCAATATCGTAAACGAGATAGCTTTTACTGGGACTTGTTTGGAGAGATAGGTTTATACAATAGTCAATACCAGCCTAAACAAGATTGGCGTGCGGTAGCAATATTTGCCAAAGAAAGCTTTGACCCAGGCCCACTAAAACAGTATCAGGAGTTTTTTGATAGCGGACGTGTGTCAATAGTATACCTAGATAAGCTATCACAAAAATCTTCACCCTCATCCCTTGGGTTAGGAATGATAGAATTAGTACAAGAGCCAGAAGCAAACGCTGGAAACAAAGCTAGAGAGCTAGCACAACAAACTAGGCAGCAAATAACATCCTATGAAACCCAAGATAAAATCTTGGAGCTAATCGATAAAATATTGGTATATAAATTTCCTCAACTGAGCAGGCAGGAGTTAGATCGTATGTTTACCTTAGATGACTTAAAACAGACCCGATACTTTCAGGATGTACAACAAGAAGCGAAGGTAGAAAATGCCCGCAAATATATTCTGGAAGTTTTGAAAGCTCGCTTTGCTAATGATATACCTTCTAAGATTGTAGAAAAGTTAAATCAAATCGAGGATTTATCTTGTCTTGACCAAATTGTTAAAAAAGCCGCTACTGCTAAGAGTCTTGCGGAATTTCGTTCATTTCTAAAACAATTACCTGATAATCGTGCATAGAAGACTATTTGTAAAGAAATGTTAAATGGTTCAAATTAATACGTAGGTCGGGTTCCCGTGTACAGCGCAACCCAACATTATGGAACGGGCAAGGATGCCCATTCCACAAGAGATATTAATTTACATTCTGGGTTAATTTAATTTTTGGAAGTCCCTTAGATGACTTAAAACAAACACGCTTCGTTAACTAACTAACAATAAAATCATGCTTAAAAAACTCTTGAGTCCATGTAGAGGTGCCCACATATCCCATTTACTAAATTTAACATTAGGGATTGGCGCCGCACTCGCATTAACATCTCCATCATTTGCCCAATCAACAATTATTTACGAACGCACCACTACTTACGATAACTACGCTTACCCCTATATTACTCCTTATCCTGTAAGCCCAATTGGGGGACGCAGTTTATTTCCACCCAAGACTAATTTATTTGACCAAAATCCGACAAATAGTTTATTCCCTAACAATCCTAATAATAACATTTTGTTTCCAGGAGTTAGGGTATATAGGCGCCCACACATTAGGCAGTATGTCAATGACTCTACGTTGGTGAACCCAGTGTTAGTAAACCCTAACATTCGGAACTCGACTATTATTAACCCGACAATAATTAATAATCCTTATTATCGGCGCCTGCCTAGAAAAGGTTCTACGTTTATTTATAGATTCCCGTAGGACTGAACAGCTATGCACAGGCAGGATGCCTGTGCCACAAGATTAAGATGTAAAATGTGACCCAACTAGCATTGTGCCAATACCTACATCGGTAAAGATTTCTAGGAGTAGGGAATGGGGTATGCGACCGTCTAGGATGTGCGCTGCTTTTACTCCTTGGGCAAGTGAGCGAACACAACAATTAACTTTAGGTATCATTCCACCCGCTACTACTCCTGTTCCTATTAGGTCGCGCGCTTCTTGAATATCAAGTTTGGGAATTAGGGTTGATGGGTCTTTATAATTTTCGAGTATTCCGCGTGTGTCGGTTAGTAATATTAATTTTTCGGCATTAAGTGCAGCAGCTATTTCTCCGGCGACGGTATCGGCGTTGATATTGTATGATTGCCCAGTTTCATCAGCAGCAACGCTGGATACAACTGGAATATAACCATTCTCAACTAATGTGTTAAGTATTGTAACGTCAATACCACTTACATCTCCAACAAAACCAATTCCTTCTTGACCTTGAGGACGAGCTTTGATTAAGTTACCGTCTTTGCCGCATAGTCCCACAGCTTTTCCACCTGCTTGATTAATTAAAGCAACAATTTCTTTGTTGACCCGTCCTACTAATACCATCTCGACAACATCCATTGTTGGTGCGTCGGTAACACGTAACCCATTTTTAAACTGTGCTTCGATACCGAGCTTGTCTAACCAGCTATTTATTTCTGGTCCACCACCGTGAACGACGATAGGACGTAGACCCACACAAGAGAGAAAAACTATGTCACGAATTACTGTATCCTTGAGTTCGCTGTCTTTCATTGCTGCACCACCGTATTTGACAACTACGGTGCGACCTGCGAATTGTTGGATGTAAGGTAATGCTTCGCTAAGTACTCTAACGCGGGTTGCTTCGGCTTGTTTGATATATTCGGTATCGTTAACCATTGGGAGGAGCTATATTTTGAATGAGTTTAAGAAAGTTTTACACTTTCAACAATTTCTCACAAGACGGTATCAAACCTACACTCTTTGTGTTTAAAATTTGTAAAAAACGATAGTTATAGAGCGTAAAAAGGTGCCGATGAAGATAAAATTTTGCTGTCGTCAAACCCGTAGATAGTTTAAGCTAGCTGAAGATTGTTTTAATTTTATGGTAAAAAGAGGCGGTAGTGTGCCTAAAAAAACTGGTTTAATTTCTTTTCTAGTGGTTTGTAGCTTATGGTGTTTGCCTTCGAGCGCAAATGCACAAGCTTTGATACCCCATACATTGCAACTAGATGCAGCAAAGCTTGAAAAACAAGGGTTATCTCTAGCTCAAGAAGCAGCTTCGTTGGGACAGTTTCAGCAATATGAGCTTGCTTTACCACGCGCGCGCTTGGCATCGCAACTCGCACCGAAAAACGATAAAGTGTGGTTCCTGTTGGGCGGGTTGTATTTACAAACGAAAGATTATAATAATGCCATCAGTTCTTTAAGAAAGGCTCAGGCACTCAATCCTAAGAACGCTGACGTTCAGTTTGCTTTGGGTTCTGTCCACTTTCAACAACAAAAATATCAAGAAGCTGCCGGATTTTACCAAGCAGGTTTAAGATTAAAACCAAATGACCCCGAAGGATTATTCGACTTGGGCAATGCTTTTTACATGCTTGGAAAATTGCCTGATGCCATAGCCCAATACAACAAGGCAGTTGCTCAAAATAAAAAATTCTGGCCAGCAATTAACAATATTGGTTTAATTAAGTACGAACAAGGTGATGTAACTGGCGCCATTAAGCAATGGCAAACTGCTGTGTCACTCGATAAACAAGCTGCTGAACCTTTGCTAGCACTAGCTGTAGCATTGCACGCTAGAGGAGACCGACAACAAGCACTCGCACTTGGAGTACAAGCACTTCGTATCGATAACCGTTATGCTGACCTAGAATTTTTAAAGCAAAACCTCTGGGGTACACGCTTACTAGCTGACACGAAAAAATTCATTGAGTTACCTGGTGTTCAAGCAGCTATCGAACAACGCGAAAGTCAGTCATCAAGACAAAGACCACAGTAAATTGTAGGATAGGCGCCTCGCCTGTCCCACAACCCTCTCCAAATTTTAAATTCCCTATTGCAAGATTACGCACAATACAGTACATATATATTGTAAAGAATAAAAAGCAATAGCTCGACTCATAAAAGTCAAGCTACTGTTCTTAAAAGGTGATATTTTGGGATAGTTCTAACACGGCTTGTAAGATTTGTTGGCAGGACAAAGGGTTTTCCTTTTCAAGCGCAAGGTTTTCAAGCATTATCATCTTTGGGTAAGAGTGCCACTATTTGGTCTACAAACTGTTGATGGTCAACGACAGGCTTAGAAATGTAGCCATCTGCACCACTCTGCTTAAGGAAATTCTCACGGTCACCTTCCATAGCATGTGCCGTTACCAAAATAATTGGTAAAGACGAAGTTTGTGGGTCGGATTTTAACATTTGTGTAATCTTGATACCATCAACAGACTTACCCTGGTAAACACTTCGAGATAGCGAAACATCCATCAGAATAATGTCGGCATCTCCTGATTGGGCAATTTTCATTACCTCTTCCACATTTTCCGTGTGTTTGACATCTAAGCCGCCCCGCTTGGTCAAAATCTTGGAAAAAACGCGAGCGTTAATCAGATCGTCTTCGACAATCAATACAGTTTTCATGCGAATTTAACTTGTAGGGTGAAAGGGATGACTACCTGACTTTTCAGTTATACGTCTCCTTGTTTATTAATCCATACGTTTCTTTATCATCAAGGATAATACTACTGTTTTTTATCCTGTCTTGTATCAAAATTGTGTTTCAATGTGCTGCCTAACTGCGAATGCTTACGCATTACACAAAAGGCGCCCCGAAAGTGTTCAAAAACTAAAACTTTGTTTGTATAGATTAGATAGATATCAGGTAAAAACTCATGGCAAAACAGTTAAACCTTCTCTCAGGGGGACAGGTAATCACCACAGCCTTGCACACCGAGATGCAACGGTCTTATCTTGAATATGCCATGAGTGTGATTGTCGGGCGAGCGTTACCCGATGTCCGCGATGGCTTAAAGCCTGTTCACCGTCGTATTTTATACGCAATGCATGAATTGGGTCTAACACCTGAGCGACCCTACCGAAAATGCGCGCGCGTAGTTGGCGATGTTCTTGGTAAATATCACCCACATGGCGACCAATCGGTTTATGATGCATTAGTACGTTTGGTGCAAGATTTTTCTAGTCGTTATCCTTTACTCGCAGGTCACGGTAATTTTGGTAGCGTCGATAACGACCCTCCAGCAGCAATGCGGTATACAGAAACTCGTCTTGCTTCCCTTGGTCATGAGGGAATGTTGACCGAAATTGGCGAAGAAACAGTTGAGTTTATTGGCAACTTTGATAATTCGCAGCAAGAACCAACTGTTTTACCAGCGCAGTTACCATTTTTAATCCTCAATGGTTGTGCGGGTATTGCTGTGGGGATGGCGACGAATATACCCCCGCATAATTTAAATGAAATAGTCGATGGGTTGGTTGCGCTCATTGATAATCCAGAATTACCTGATAGTAAACTGTTTGAATTAATACCTGGTCCAGATTTTCCAACGGGTGGGGAAATTGTTGGTGATTCGGGAATTCGCGAGGCTTATACTACTGGTCGGGGTAGTATTGTTTTACGTGGAATTGCCACAATTGAAGAAATCGCAGCCACTAAAGGAACGAAGCGTAAAACGGCGATTATTGTAACTGAGTTACCTTATCAGGTAAATAAGGCGGGTTGGATTGAAAAAATTGCCGAACTTGTTAACCAAGGACGGATAAATGGCATTTCTGATATCCGTGATGAAAGTGACCGGGATGGGATGCGCGTTGTTATTGAACTTAAACGTGACATTAACCCGCATGAAATTCTTCAAGCTCTATATCACCAAAGTGCTTTACAAAGTAACTTCGGCGCCATTTTGCTTGCTTTGGTTGACGGTCAGCCAAGGCAGTTGAGTTTACGTAATTTATTACTAGAGTTTTTAAGTTTCCGCGAGCAAACCTTAGTACGTCGCTATACTTATGAATTGGGCAAGGCAGAAAATCGCTCGCATTTGGTAGAAGGTTTACTCAAAGCTTTGTCAAATTTGGATGAACTTATTAGTATATTGCGACAGGCGCCTGATGGCAGCACGGCAAAAGTTCAAATTGCCAGTCGGTTAGAGTTGACCGAAGTTCAAGCTGATGCCATACTTGCTATGCCGTTAAGGCGCCTAACTGGTTTAGAACGACAAAATCTTGAACAAGAGTTTAACGAACTTAGAGAGCAAATTACTAATCTCCAGCGATTACTGGGTGACCGCAAAGAGTTACTAAAATCTCTGAAAAAAGATTTTCGAGCTTTGAAGAAAAAGTTTGGTGACGAGCGTCGAACTCGTATTGATGCTGAAGCGAAGTTTGAGCCACCAAAGGGAGCGAAGAAAAATTCCGACGACGACATAAAATCAAATCCAACTTTAAAACCCGAAGTTAAAAGCGAGGAGACAATACTCGAATTAACTCATCGCGGTTATGTTCGACGTTCCCAACCCAACGGTAAAAAACCCAAGGGCGATAATAATTTATCTGAAAACGATTTTATTCTTCAAACGGTAGATACCAATACCGAAAAGGAATTACTTATCATTACTAGTGGCGCCAAAGTTTATCCAATACGAGTTGGTGATATTCCAGTTTCAACCGGACGCTCCGGAACTCGTGGAACTCCATTAATTACTTTACTCAGTAACACCGCTCAAGGCGCCACTGAAGCAATTATTACCCGGTTTATGCAGCCAGAAGAAAATCAAGAGGGTGAAATGATTCTCTTGACTAAGCAAGGACGTATTAAACGATTATCGCTGATGGAGTTTAGCAACTTATCACGTCGCGGTATTACAATCACCAAACTCAAAGACGATGATGAACTGCTATCTACACAGTTTACAAATCCAGGCGCCTCTGTTGTACTGGCTTCTTCGGGTGGGCGCCTGTTAAGGTTTGCAATAAATGACGAACAGTTGGCAATAATGGGGCGCACCGCAATGGGTGTACAAGCAATGCGTCTACGTTTGAACGAAACAATGGCGGGTTTCGTGAGCGTTAAAAATTCCAATAATATACTGCTGGTAACTCAAATGGGTTATGCCAAACAAATTTCACTCTCGAATTTACGACTAGCTAACCGAGGTGATATTGGCACTCAGTCGTGTAAATTTACAAATAAAACCGATGCTTTAGCCGGAATTACAAATGCAACACCACGAGGAGAAGTAGCGCTTATCACTAACCAACAACGATTAGTCCGTGTGGCAATTGATACTGTTAAACTTTCAAACCGCGATAACACGGGTGAAACTATACTCCAACTAAATCGTGACGAGAAAATAATCTCAGTCGTTGAAATACCACAACCCTAATTGCTCCAAGGGATATTCAAAAATTAAGCCAACCATCCCACTTCATAAAATTTATCAATTTGATATGCATGTTGTAGAGACGTTACATTTAACGTCTCTACAACATGCAATTTTTGTGTCTGGTTATACTTATAAAAAAAATATATATCAGTAATTTTTATCACATTCTGTCCCAGGTATGATTTTATTAAAGGTGTGTAACAGAAAAGAAAATATTTGTTATATTTATTTACATAAGACCTTAGCTTTTAATTCCGGTTTGGAGTACTAACCATGCAAAATACAACAGCAACCAATATTAACGCACCAGTAATGCAAGACCGTAATGCTTGGCGTTGGGGATTTACTCCACAAGCAGAAATTTGGAATGGTCGTTTAGCGATGATAGGTTTTTTAGCGGCAGCTTTAATTGAAATTTTTTCTGGTCAAGGCTTTTTACACTTCTGGGGCATTCTTTAAGTTCAAACATAACTGTCTTAAATTGATACCCTGTAGATGTCATATAGCCTGGGAGGATAAGTGCCTATCCTCCCAGGATTTTTATATTTTTATATAATATTCTTTACGTAAATCAATTTAAATTTACATTACTTTACTTTTTGATTAATATTTTATATACAAATTAGACATAAAAATCAAAACCTGGAAGTTAGAAAACATCCAGGTTCATATTATGACACTAATTAAAAAGTTGACTAGAAGGTTTAACTTGTCTATAGTGCGCGCAGCTTTAACTTGTCATTAATCACGCAAATCTAGCTTGTCATTCTGAGCGCAGCGTAATGCGGAGCATTTGCCGTAGGCTAGAATCTAAGGATTAACTATATACCAGATGCTACCCTGCGGGAAAAGCTTCGCTTTACACTGCGTTCAGCATGACATAAAGCGGACATTTGAAAATATCCTTTAACGAATAT